>SL_3KL_010_SEDDRAFT_10004684_pt1 | contig 12352 bp, 16 predicted proteins | sample SodLakKL_010_SED_2_FD_10381 | JGI IMG/M metagenome (IMG submission 10381)
GTGCTCTTAGGGGAGAACGGGTGCGGTAAGACTACCTTTTTAAAGCTCCTGGGGGGAGTTAGAAGAGGCTTAAAAGCCGGATACCGGCAGTTTAAGCTCCTGGGATCTCCTGCAAAAAAAATCAGAAAACCATTTTACAGCCGCCGCATGGGCTTTGTGATGCAGAATCCTAACCACCAGCTGTTCATGCAGACGGTAGAGCTGGAAGTGGCCTTGAATGCCCCCGGCCATGAAGAGGTACAAAACATCCTGGAGCTTTTTGGGCTGGAAGAGCTATCGGGGAGGCATCCCCTCTCCTTAAGCCAGGGGCAGAAAAGGCTGTTGGCCGTAGCTGCCTCGGTGGCTCACCAACCCCAAATCCTTTTGTTGGATGAGCCCACTATCGGACAGGACTATAACAGTCTGCAGAAAATCATCCAGGTGCTGAATTACCTGAACCGGGAACAGGGGATGACCATCATTACCGCCACCCACGACCGCAAGGCAGCGGAGAACCTGGGAGACCGGGCTTTGGCATTTAAAAGGGGAGAGGTAAAAATACTGGAGGGCAGGGAAAAGATAGGGGAATACTGGAATAATATTTCTACGTCTTTTTAGTTCAAGTAAGCGGCTGTTGTATCCTGCCAGGGATTAATAATTCATATTAAAAATATCGTATTAGAAAAGAGGTGAAAGCAGTGGCTTCCATGATTGAGGTGGACAGGCTGACGAAAACTTACTCCGGGGGAGTTATGGCCGTAAATGACGTTTCTTTTGAAGTGGAAGAAGGGGAGATTTTTGGGTTTTTGGGTCCTAATGGCGCGGGCAAGTCCACTACCATTATGATATTAACCACTCTCATTGCCCCTACCTCGGGGAGGGCCAGTGTAGCCGGGCTGGATGTTGTCAGGGAACCTTATCAGGCCCGCTTTAATTTCGGGTATGTTTCTCAGGAACTGGCAGTTGATGACAGCCTAACGGGATGGGAGAACCTTTATCTCCAGGCCGGTTTTTATCACCTGCCGAAGAGAGAGGTAAGGGCCAGGAGTGAGGAAATATTAAAGCTGGTAGACTTGTTTGAAAGAGCCGGGGACCCTGTGGAAACGTATTCCGGAGGAATGCGCAAGCGCCTGGATATTGCGGCGGGACTGATTCATAAACCGAAAGTTTTATTTTTAGATGAACCAACCCTGGGCCTGGATATTCAAACCAGGCGTCATATATGGAGCTATATCAATTATTTGAGAAATGAATATAACATGACCATCTTTCTCACTACCCATTACATGGAGGAGGCAGATGCTCTCTGTGACCGTATCGCTATTATGGACCAAGGAACCATCAAGGTTATCGATAAGCCTTGTGATTTAAAAAATAAGTTAGGGGGAGATATTGTAAATATAAAGTTTTCCGAAACCGCACCGGAAAAAATCTCTGGAGTGCTGCAGGCAATCCGCAGCCTGCCGGTGGTCTCCAGCATCAAACCCCATAAGGACAGATATACAGCCGTGGTGAAAAATGGTGATGAAGACATTCCCGAAATATTCAGGGTGTTTCAGCATTCGGGGATAGAAATAAGTTCCATAACGCTAAAAAAACCATCCCTGGATGATGTCTATCTTAGTTATACCGGGAAGGAACTGGGCAATGAAACCGGCAGCAAAGAAGATGCCACGCGCTTTCGAAACGTGATGAGGAGGATGAGGAGTTGAGCAGTACGGCCTGGTTAAGCGATATTTATTTTGTTTTTTGGCGGGAAATGAAACGGTTTATCGTACAAAAGCCCAGGGTTTTTGCAACCCTGTTTCAGCCCTTAATCTGGCTGGTTCTCATGGGCAACATGATGTCTGGAATGACAGAAACTACTTCTTCAGCCAGCCTTTTGGGGACGGAAAACTATATTGATTTTATGACCCCCGGAGTAATGATTATGACTGCTTTGTTTAACGGTGCCTTTAGCGGGATGTCCTTAATCTGGGACCGACGGATAGGTTTTTTAAATAAGATGTTATCTGCTCCCATCAGCAGGATGGCTGTACCCCTGGGGAAAATGGCTGCCTCTGCCCTGCAAAACGTTTTTCAGGTGGTGGTGATTGGACTGGTCGCCCTGGCTTTGGGAGTAAGAATTACTACGGGAATTCCAGGATTTTTATTGATGACCGTCATTACTGTTTTGTTCAGCCTGGCAATGTCTTCAATTTCACTGTCCATAGCCACGTTTATTAAGACTCCCGAAGGGTTTCATCCCATACTTAATTTTTTTATTCTGCCGCTGATGTTTACCAGCAATGCTATTTTCCCCCGGGGGGCCATGCCGGGATGGCTCCAGATGATTTCATACGTAAATCCGCTGTCCTACGCGGTTACTCCCATGCGGGTTTTGGCCATTGAAGGATGGATCTGGGAAAAAGTAATTCCGGGATTGACCATAACCTTTCTATTTGCCCTGGCGGCATTTTTTATCTCAGTCTGGCAGTTTAAACGTACCATTGCCTGAACAGAATAACCTTTATGAGATGTTGATCAAATAAATGTAAAAAACAAGAGGATAAATAAGTTTCCTAAAGGTGATATTTCTAAAGGTAAAATAAAAATAATATTTCAAGGCTGACTGCCGGCATTTTTTGCCTACAGTCATTTTTTTTGCTGCCTTTCCACTGCCGTTCTACTTACTATGTGTTCAAACTCAAAGTTTTTTTTATTTCAATTAAAACACAACCAAAAGGGTTGTGTTTTAATTGAAATAAATTTCATAAAAGAAGGGAACATGAACAGCCATAGTATCTCCTACCAATGTAACACACTTAATTATTGTACCGCTAATAAAGGATGTAACCCCGCTTATATAGAACATTTATACTTATTATATGAAATCGATGGTGAAAAGAAGAAAGAAGCCGGGCACCTTCGAAGGAGTCTTTACCCNCTCCCCGGGCAGCTTTTCGCATACAATACCTGGTTCTTGGCTATGAACATGTGCAGAAAATTATTGAAACAGCCAATCACAGCATTGTTTACATAAAAGACTCAGGGCTGGAAAGTGCCCTGGTATAAGGGTTAACAAAGGGGGTAACAATACTCAAATCCGTTAGAGGGTAATAGATAGAATGATATTTAATGGCAACTTAAGAATTGGCGTCGGTAAAAAACAATGAAAGGAGAAACAATAAAGAATGAGTACCGGTACCAGGACGGGAATAGTTTATGATGATAGGTATCTCCTGCATGAAACAGGAAAGCACCCGGAGAGAAAGGCAAGGCTCAAGTCGGTTATGTCTTACCTGGAAGAAAAGAAGGTTTTAGATAAGCTGGAGTTGATAAAACCTCGCAAGGCAGCCGTTGAAGAAGTTAAATTTGTTCATACCAGAAAATATATTGAACATGTTGAGAATTACTGTGCTAAGGGATATGATGCCCTTGATATGGATACCATGATCTGTAAAGACAGCTATGAGGTAGGGCTGCTTTCTGCAGGTGGGGCTCTAACTGCGGTGGACAAGGTTATGAAGGATGAACTGGATAATGTTTTTGTATTGGGCCGTCCGCCGGGGCACCATGCGGAGCCCGGTCGGGGCATGGGGTTCTGCCTGTTTAATAATGCAGCCATAGCATCATGTTATGCCATGAGGGAGTACAACCTGGAAAGAGTTTTAATAGTTGATTGGGATGTTCATCATGGAAATGGTACAGAGCTTATTTTCTATCATGATCCCAGGGTACTGTTTTTTTCAGTTCACCAGAGTCCGGCCTATCCGGGCACAGGTGCTGCAGATGAGGTTGGAGCAAGTAAAGGAAAAGGGTACACTATTAATGTTCCTCTTCCTCCTTATTCAGGAGATGATGATTATGAACAAATTTTCAGAGAAATATTAGTGCCCGTATGCGATGAATATAAACCCCAGATGGTCATAGTTTCATCAGGTTATGATGCCCATCAAAACGACCCTCTGGCGGGAATGGTTCTTTCTTCCCAGGCATACGGCATGATGGCAGGCATAGTTAAGGAAATTGCCAACAAACACTGCGGTGGTAAAGTGGTGCTGCTATTAGAAGGCGGTTATAATCTTAATGCCCTGGCAGAATCAGTATTTCATGTTCTCAATACTCTTGCCGGCTGGGGAATGGTTTCAAATAAAAGTGAAGGGAAAATACTGCCGAGGCAGTCTACCAGGACTAACATCAACATAGTAAAGAGTGCGCATAAACCATTCTGGTCCATATTTGGCAAGCATGGCATATAATTGTTTTGGACGAAGAGACCGCGTAGTAGATGACCCGGTTCAGGTGAAGCAGGCCCAGGCAGATATTAAACGTTTTAAAGAGTTGGCCCGGCTTCCCAACAGTGCAGAAGAAAACATTATAACGGGTAATTTTTATGAAATCTTAAATGAAATACCCGGGGATCTTTCAATTCTTGGTATGCCGGAGAGCTATGAACAGGTGCTGAAAATTATTGAAACAACCAATCACAGCATTGTTTTCATAAAAGACTCGGGGCTGGAAAGTGCCCTGGCATAAAGGTTAACAGGGGGGTAACAAAGCCATGAACAATACATTTATTTGGATGGGCATAATCTTTTGTATAACCCAATCAGCCACCTTATCCGGACTGAATCTGGCTGTTTTCAGCTTAAGCCGGCTTCGATTGGAAGCTGCCGCAGAATCGGGGGATACGGACGCTGAACGTGTGCTGGTTTTACGCAGGGATGCAAACTTTACACTTGTTACAATTCTATGGGGCAACGTAGCCATCAATGTTTTTCTAACGCTGTTGGCAGATTCTATAATGGCTGGAGTGGTAGCTTTCCTGTTTTCCACTGTGGTTATTACCTTCGTAGGGGAAATTATTCCACAGGCCGTATTTACCCGATATGCACTGTTCGTGGCAGCACGGCTTTCACCACTGCTGCGGCTGTATCAGATAATCCTTTGGCCTGTAGCCAGGCCGGTGGGCAAGCTCTTGGATATCCTGGTGGGACATGAGGTAATCCCCTGGTTTCAAGAGGATGAGCTGAAGGACGTCCTTCAGCAGCATGCCCGCAAGGCTACTACCGAGATTAGTCGTTTGGAGGCCATAGGCGCCATCAATTTTTTAGCATTGGATGATTTGCCCGTCAAGCAGGAAGGAGAACTGCTGTCCCCCCGCAGTATCATAAGCCTTCCTATAAAACATGCATATCCCCTTTTCCCACCATTTGAGCGAAATTCAGAGGATCCCTTCATACAAAAGATTGCTTCCTCCAGCAAAAAGTGGGTGGTTATTACGGACGAAAGAGGAGAACCACGCTTTGTTATAGATTCCCATATTTTTTTAAGAGAAGCCCTGTTTGGCAGCGATAATTTTAACCCTAAGAAATTTTGTCATCGTCCTCTTATTGTCCGAAATGCCAATCTTCCATTAGGTCAGGTATTGGGTAAGCTCACGGTTCGTCCCGATAAGCCGGGCGACGATGTTGTGGACGAAGACCTTATTCTAATATGGACCGAAACGGAACGCCGGATAATAACCGGTTCTGATATATTAGGACGGCTGCTGCGGGGCATCAGCCGGAGTATCATGATTACTGATGTAAGATAAGTTTAATGTCCTCCCTCATATCCGCAAAAACCTGAATTAGCTAGGATCAAACCGACTGCCGGCATCCCGGGTAACATCCTGAAGGGCTTCTTCCCCTTCAGCCCTGGGGGTACCCGCTGCTGTTCCAATTTTCGTGGCGACAAGCCCTTAAGACAAAGTGTTCAGCGGGAGGGAATCCGCCTTATGGCTTTAAGTTTCAAGAAGGGGCTATAACCTTAATCCCTTCAACTTTGTTGAAATCTCTGTCTGTGGTAATGATATGATTTATACCGTTGTTTAACATTACCGCAGTATGTATGAGGTCGCGGGGAGACAAGCCGGTTTCCATATATCGTTGAGATAGCTTTCTAGCTGTTAAAATATCGTCAGGGGTAACAGGAAGGATAAATCCCTCCATAATCTTAAAAAAAGAATCAAAAAGTAGGTGCCCAACGGTTATTTGTTTAATGTAATAAAACCTGTTTAAAATTTCCTGAAAGACTTCTACATCTGTGTATGCGGTAATACTGCCGGAAGAAGCAGACAGAATAATGTCCTGGCAGCTTTTTTTATATTTATGCTCTTTTCCGGAAGCGTACATTGGTATATTGGTGTCTAAAAACACTTTCATTCCTTAGACCCTTCTTCTATTTCCTTTTTCATTTCCTCCCACTCTGTAACAGGAGCATTAAGCTGGAACATCTTTTTTGCTTCCTCAATTTTTTCTTCTCTAGAAACGGAATACTTATTTGTAATAGCTTCCCTAACAATTTCTCCTACCGATATTTTCCTTTCTTTTGATTCTTCTTTTAATTTTTCCAATTGTAGAGGATTAATCCTGATTTCTAATCTTTCAGTATATTTCTTCATATAAGAACACCAACTTCCGTAAAAAACTTACGTAATTATTATAACGTAAGATTGCTAAAATTGCAAATTCGAATTCTCCCCTACCTTCGCTTTGCTTAGAAGAAGGGGTCGCTGCTGCTTCTTTAACCCTGTAAGGCATGAGCATAACCTCCTGGCACTATAATAAACTATAACGTTACGGTAGAGTCAAGTAAAAATTTAAAAAACAAGTCATCCTATGGTTCCAGTCGTAATTCACTTGTCCCATACCCAGGCCATCGGTGTTACTATAATCATTCAGGGCAGGGTTATTCAATTGTAGCAGCGTCTAATCTATGCTACAATTATTAACATGGAGGGGTAAAGCTAATGGATGAAAAGCTTTTTCAACCTATCGTGGAAGTAAATTACCTTACTGCCGGAAATGTCTGGAGATACAGGGCCATTCTGCGGTATTTTTATATACAGTACGAAAGGCTCCGGCATTACCTTTTTCCGGAGGAAATACCAAGATTATTTAACCAGGAAAGGAGAATTGATTTGGCAAAAATAATGAGGGCCGCAGAGATGGAAAAATGTATAGGATGTTACTGCTGTATGCTGGCCTGTGCCAGACAGGTACACAGCTCTCTTTCTTTAGATCGTTCCGGTATCCACATTCGCACCCTGGGAGGCTTGACTGCTGGATTCCAGGCGGTGGTCTGCCTGGCCTGCCGGCCGGCACCCTGTGCAGAAGCCTGTCCCACCGGTGCTTTCCGTCAGAGAAAGGGAGGAGGAGTCCGGTACAGCAGAGAAGCCTGTATTCATTGTGGCTCCTGTAAGGAGGCCTGCCCTGTGGATGCCATAATCATGGATCGGGAAACCGGAGAACCCGTCGTCTGTTATCACTGCGGACGCTGTGTCCCTTTTTGTCCTCACAGCTGTCTGATTATGACGGAGGGTAAAAAGCCCAAAGGAGAGGTGATATAATGCTTTCTCATGGCTATGTTAGAATAATGGAGGTAAACCTTGACAAGGGGAAGGGAAGGGTTATCAAGCGGGAAGATCTGGTAAACTGCCTGGGGGGCAGCGGCCTGGCGGCAGTTCTGTACCAGGAGTACGGCCTTCCGGAAGAATCACCTTTTCATCCGGACCAACCCCTGATCTTTGCCATAGGGCCCCTAAATGGACTTTTCCCCCTGATGAGCAAGGTAGTGCTGGGATTTAAATCCCCCTACAACGGGCATTATGCCGAAACCCATGCTGGGGGGCGCATGGGCACAATAATGCGTTTTGCAGATATTGATGCCCTGGTTATCCGGGGAAAGGCCCAAAGGCCGTCTTACCTGGTTGTGGGTTCCCGGGAAATGAACCTAAAGGACGCCCGTCACCTTTGGGGACTGGACACTACCTTAACAGCCCGCCTGATCCGGCAGAAGGAAGCCAGGGCCCATGGGAAACGCAGCATTTTAAGGATTGGTGTTTCCGGGGAAAACCTGGTTAAAATTGCCGGTATTAACGTAGACACCTTTCGCCATTTTGGGAGGCTGGGGGCCGGTGCCCTCATGGGCTCAAAATTCCTTAAAGCCATAATGCTTATTGGGGACACTTCTTTTGATCTGAATTTTGGCTCTTCCTATAAAAAGCTTTACAAGAAACTGTTCCAGGACCTGGTGGGGTCAGATTTAATGACGAAATATCATGGTCTTGGGACAACGGGAAACGTTCTTCCCTTAGAGAAGATGAAATCCCTGCCGGTGAAAAACCTGCAGGCCACTACCTTCCCTGAAGCAGAAGGAATTTCGGGAGAATACTTTGCCGATAAACTGCTCCTGAGGCAGATTGCCTGTACCGGCTGTCCCATTGGCTGCATACATATCGGCCTGCTGCGGGAAAAATTTGGGGAAGAGCATGAATATTGCTACCGTCAGGTTTCCTATGACCATGAACCGGTTTTTGCAATGGGGAGCATGCTGGGAATTTCCCGGGCGGAAGAAGTCATCACTCTGCTGGACCAGGTGGAGAAATTCGGGCTGGACGTGATTAGCGCCGGAGTGGCCCTGGCTTGGGCAACGGAAGCCCTGGAAAAGGGATTAATTTCAGAGGAAGAGACTCTGGCCCCCTATAAGTTCGGCAGCAGCAAAGAATATTTGGAGGGAATACAGTACCTGTCCGAAGGAACTAATGAATTTTACCGGCTGTTGGGGGAGGGGGTTTCTGCCGCTGCATCTAATTATGGAGGTGAGGATTTTGCCTGCGTGTTAGGTCAGGAAATGGCCGGTTATGCCACGGGGCCAATCTTCTTTGTATCCCAGGCCATGGGTTTTCGCCTTTCACACCTGGACACGGCGGGATACCAGCTTGACCAGATGCGCGAGGAATTTACCCCCGAAAGGGTTGTGGAACTATTAGAGAAGGAAGAAAGGCAGAGAGTGCTGCTAACCTCCATGGTAGCCTGCCTGTTCGCCCGGAAACTTTATACACCGGAGGTGCTGCAGGAGGCCCTGGAGGCAGTTGGCCTCAAAGACCAGGGGAAGAACCTGGAAGAATTAGGTGAGGAAATCCGCCGATTACGCTGGAGGGTTAAGTTCTCTACGGGATTCACACCGGAAGAAACGGTAATTCCCCGGCGTTTCACTGAAATTAAAAACTTTAAGGGTGTTCCCTCCGGGGAATATATGAAGGATCTAATTAAAACGTATTCCCGTTCTATCAATAACCTCCGGGATAAGAAAACATAGTGGTTGTACCGTTCCTTAATAAGGCATCACCCAAAACCAGCAAAGGCCATTGGCATGATGGGGGACTGGGGGCAGACCCTTATAGGAGATTCTGGAAATTGCCTAAGGCAAGGCCGGAATTATTTATATCAGAGGGATTTCCAAGGGTGCTTTTTATCTTTTTTTCAAGAGCAAGGAGCTTTTTTTTATGGAAGTTTTGGAGCACGGCCATGATCAAATCAAGCAGTACTTGATGGAAGTGCTGTTACATGAGCAGGGGAGTCCGCGAGAACGTTTTATCAATGCACTTATGAAGCTGTTTAAAGAGGTTAAGCGGAATTTGGGTTTAATGACGGGTACCATGGCCCGCTCAGTAAATCACTACTTTGTGATTGGTTTCATTGTGGGGATGGTACTGATGATGCCCGCTGTCTTTACGCTGTTAGGGGTCACGCACCCCATTTTTGAAATATCTCCCGCAGAGTACTGCTGCTGCGCCTTCTTTACGCCGCAGTGGGCCTGGATGTGCCTTACAATGCCTATATTGGCGCGGCAGGGTTAGGTATCTGGCTGCTGTTTATATACCATCTGGCAGTCCGGCGGTTTTCAGGCTATTTGATGCAGGGAGGGTTATAAAATATGGGTGCAGCCTGGAAGATCTTTCTGATGGGTATGGGGCAGGTCGTGCGGGACGGAATGCTTCTTCTCCTGCTGCCGGCGCCGTTTCTCATGGGGGTGGCCCTTCGTTTTATCCTTCCTTCTTTAGATGGCATTCTCGGAAGGGAATTCAATTTTACGGATAAAACATACTCTTTTACGGATGCAACAACTTTTGCAGCTATGGAACGGTTAGGTATAACCAGCGCATTTACTTTTGATAGACACTATATTCAATATGGTTTCGGTGTATGGAATAATCTTTTATAATGACATCAACTGTAATCCTACGGTTACAGAAGAAAGGAACACAGAAGAAAAATAAATTATTGCCTGTAAAATGTACGGCTGGCGCTCCGGGGTAGATAGGTTTTTTTGGCTTGACAGGACTAGAAACGTGGTATATACTATGATATATATTTTTTAAATTAAGGGGGTTTTTTTGTGGATAAAGCCAAAATATTTGAAAATGGTAGGAGCCAGGCAGTTCGTTTGCCTAAAGAATATCGTTTTGATGATTCTGAAGTTTATATTAAAAAGCTTAATGATGTTGTGTTATTGATACCCAAAAACAGCTGTTGGAAAACTTTTGAATCAGGCATAGATTCTTTTTCTGAAGACTTCTTGAGTAACAGGAACCAACCAGAAATACAAAAGAGAGAAGAAATTTAATGAAATACATGCTTGATACAAATATTTGTATTTATATAATTAAAAAGAAACCTTTTAAAGTAATTGAAGCATTAAAAAAAATAGAAATTGGACAAATATGCCTTTCCGTAATTACTTTAGCTGAATTGGAATATGGAGTAGAAAAAAGCCAGCAGCGGGAAAAAAACAAAATTGCTCTAACTGGCTTTCTAACTCCATTTAAAATAATACCTTTTTCTTTAAAAGCAGCAGCAAAGTTTGGAGAAATCCGTGCTTTTCTCGAGAAAAAAGGAAAACCTGTTGGAGCATATGATTTGTTAATAGGTGCACATGCGCTTTCAGAGGATGCTGTACTGGTGACGAACAACATTAGGGATTTTACTAATGTTCCAAACCTTTTACTTGAAAATTGGTCCGAGTAAAAAAGGGCGATTTCCTAGTAAATCTAAAGTAAGCCCTTAAAGCTTTCTCTTATCGGTAATTTAGAAAAACAGCAAATGGGGGACTGACCCCTTAAAGGATTATATGCCTCCGAATCGTCCTTCACTCAGTCTTTTTCTCAGATATTCATTTTGAACTCTAATAAATGGTTTAAAATCAAGGTAATCCCTTACGGTACGGAAGTGGAAATCTGCTCTTTTTTGGTTAGAACGGGAGAAGACAAGGATTCCTTCACTTATAATCTGATGGGCCAGATAAAGGGGAGCCTTATTTAAAATCACTAAATCTACTTTGCGCTGTAATAATTGTTCCATTTTAAGCAAAAGTTCTCCCTGGTAACCAAAGCTTCCAGACTGTGGAATTATACTTTCATCCAAATATATGGCTACATCCAGATCGCTCATCTTATTATCTGTTCCCTTAACAACTGAACCAAAGCAGTATGCAAAAATTACTTCTTTTTTGTATTTAAAAAATTTAAATAAAATATTTCTATAATTATTCATAGTGAATCCCTCACATCTGCCAATATTTTGTATTAGAATAATTTATGCTTTAACATGTCAACTTTACCTTACATTATAGCACTATTTTTGCAATTCTGAAATCTTTAAAAGACCATACTTTGCCTGGAGCGCCATTGAAGAAAAAGTTACTGCTCACGATATTCGAATTCAAGTTCTTGAAAAAACGAAAGACAGCAAGCGGTGATACATATCATGATAAACCAGGATTAGCATCTGTTAGCAGCAGGTGCTTTTTTCATGCCCAAAACTAGTAGAAATGGCCTCAGGGGCCAGACTTTGCCGGGTTTTGTTTTTGAAAGAGAGTGTAAAAAATGGCATCTACTTGCATTGGAGAAAAAATTATATGAACTTTAGAAGGAAAATGCGGTATACTAAAAAAAGGAATAGTTACAAGGAAAAAAAATTATGGGCAAAATTATAAAGAGAATATTGATCAGAGGATAACTCATAATTCCCTTGAATATAAGAAATAAGCTTACTATTAAGGATGGAGATTATCTCCATTCGTAGTTGAAGGAGAAAAAACCCCACTATAAAAGTTAAATGAGGTAATATCTATGAAATTCATAAAAAAACTTTTTTATCCTCAACAACAGGTGAATCCCTTTGAAAGGGTTGAAGGCCGTTATTTCCGTGTAGCCGACTATACCAAACGGCTTCTTTTTCGAATCCTGTTCTTTGCAGTACTGTGGATTATTATACTGATACCTGTGGTGAAATATGTAATGCTGTTTTTTGAAGGCAGGGAGATAACCGCAGGTCAGGCAGCAATTTTTATTTTTCAAACCCTTACCACCACCGGTTACGGAGAGCTGTTACCCTTCTATTCATTCCCTATGGTTTTTATTTCCATTCTTCTGATGATATCCGGTGTATTCTTAATTTTTATGACTGCGGGAACCCTGATGACCTCCTTAATTGAAAGCCGCATCACCCCCCGGGCCCCGACCTACACCAGACAGGCCGGCCACGTGGTCTTCACCGGTTTCAAT
>SL_3KL_010_SEDDRAFT_10004685_pt1 | contig 12352 bp, 13 predicted proteins | sample SodLakKL_010_SED_2_FD_10381 | JGI IMG/M metagenome (IMG submission 10381)
AGTTCGGTGGCTTCCTCGGATGAGATGCGACCGGCGACGTCGTATTCGGCGGTGTTCCTCTTGGCGCGGCAAGTATCGAGGTAATCGGCATCGTTCCGGCGGTCGGAGCCGAGAATCAAGGGCATCGCCTGAATGGTCCGGAAGTGGGCGAGGTTGCGTTCGGGCCGGTATCCCTCGGCGTAAAGGAGGATCGTGCAGAGCTTGAGAGCGGCGTTGTAGGCGATTCCAAACTGCCAGTCCGGACTCAGGCGCGTGGTGGCTGCGTCCTCAAGATCACGATCCACGATCTCAAGCAGCTCGGCAATTTGAGTGGGCGTGGTTTGATGGGGCCGAAGCCATCCGTTCCTATGCCAGTTCTCCAAGGTCATTTTCAGAGCCTTTTATCCAAATCTTCGGCGCTCGACGGACGTTATTGGCGAACGCATCGCCCGATCGAACCTTTTGCGAGAAGTTCTCCCGGGACATAACCGTTGGGTTGACCTCGCGGCCGAGGGTCTCGGCAACGGGTCGAAGCCGAGGCGCCAGCTCGCGTAAGCCCACCGTCCCGATAATCAGGAGGTCGATGTCGCTTTCGGGGGTGGGATGGCCGGAGGCGAACGATCCGTGAACGCACGCGAGTGAAATGCCGGCCAGGCCATGGAGGGCGCCGGTGAGTGCATCCTTGAGCCCGGTCGTCTTGAGGGTGATCGAGCGCAGTTCCGGAAAGATCGGGTGTTGGGTGTTGGCCCTGAAATAGAGGCGGTTTCCGTCGCGCCGATCCGTTACCAGGTCTGCCTTGCGGAGTTTCGAGACCTCGGTTTGGATGGTTCGAACCGCCAGTCCGCTCAACCGGGCAAGTTCGCGCAGGTGCATGGATCTGTCCGGATCGCTGAACAACAAGCGAAAAATCTCTCCTCTGGCTTTTGGAAAAAGTGCTTCCATAGCATTCATTGGCGTATGTTCTTAGCATACGAATGTATGCCATAAGCATACATGTCAATGCCCAAAATCGATCTTCTTGTAATTGCGATCGTTCGTTTCCCTTTCGATTTTATTCTGGGCTTCATTCGATTTTATTTTCTTCCAGGTAGGTTCGGCGTTTTCGGGGGTTCAGGTCATTCTTCAAGTTCACTCTTACTCCCGAAGACTCGATCGCCTGTCCCAGCGGCGCAGCCGATCTTCGCACTCTACCGGAGGAAGAAAAGCGGTTACCGGCAAGCCTTTTGCAGTTCGGAACGAAAGTCGCCGAGGCGTTGGCCCAGAAGAGAGGCCCCTCTCGAGAGGGAAATCATCTCTTCCGCGGCGGCGCGGAAGACGAGCTGAGGAAAGCGCGCAGGGATCTCCCGTCCGCAGTAGTCTTCGTCTCCCGGTTCCTTCTGCGCCTTTCTCCATTGCGCGCCCCATCCGCTCCAGAACCTTTTGGCGGTGGCGGCATTGATCAAGCCGAGCTGGGTGGCTCGCATGATGATTGCCGTGATTGAAACTCCGAAGTGGAGCTTCAATTGGATCAGTTCATGAAGCGTGACAGCTGTGCGGCTATGTCCAAACTCCTCGCGGAACGTCTCCGCGGGCAGTAGAAAAGCTCCGGCAAAGCGGGCCACCAATCGCTCCTCGACCTTCGCGTCGATTCCCTCCGGCATTCTAAGAAGAACATGCGCCAACTCATGCACTGTTGTCATCCGCTTCCGAAGGAGATTCTCATTTAGCCATGCCGCGATCACGATCACTGGGCCGGCATCGGTCGAGGCGCAAAGCCCGTCAAAGTGACGATCCTCAGTCTGCGCCTCTTGGATTTTGATTCCCTTGTTCTCAAGCAATTCAACGACATCGGGAATTGGATCGGAGCCGAGGTGCCACGCTTTTCGCAATTCATTCGCCCTGGCTTCTGCTTCTTCCGGAGTTGATACGACGGGGGATCTGAGTGGATTTCTGAATGGTTTTGCAACGCCGAGGACCGCCTCGATTTGCGCATACCGCTCGAAATAATCCAAAGCCTGCTCCCGCAAAGAGGCTTCGACGGTCTTGGATAGTCGGACCATTTTCCGAAACCGCACCGTCTTGAAGTCAAGTTGCGGTGGACGGAAAAAGAAATCGACCGGCTGATTGAGAATTCTGGCGAGATCGGAGGCAACCGTGCTGTTCGGCATCATCTCGCCCTTCTCGTATTTGGCCAGAGCGGCATGGGAGACGGCGCCACCGATCCCCTCGGAAACATCCCGTAGGGAAAGCCCGGACATCCGCCGCGCCTGCCGTAGCCGGCGACCAAAAATCTCTCTTTGGGCGGGGTGAGTCATGGTTACAAATATGATTGACATTAATGATCTGTCAACTAAAATAGGCGTCAAAACTCATAAAAGCTAATGCCAAACAAAGCAAAACACACCTGTGGCGGTCCGACGCGGTCCGCTTCCAAAACCGTTCCAGTCGGCTCATACAAGCGATCAACCCCTGGGCCTTCTTGCTATGGACCAGGGAAACCGGGACCCAAGAATGTGAAGGTGCAGTCACATCGCCGCTCGAGTCCGAAATGACATTCGAAGGACTCTCGGAGCTGATCCGGCTCGCGAAGCAGCCCGTCCTGACGCCGCGGGAAACGGTCTACAACCCCGACCCCGGCGCCCTCGAGTGGCGGGCGTCACGTCTCCGGGCGTGAGGATAATTCGTTTGGAGTGCGGTGACATGCTTCCGAGTCCCGGCCCGCCGGGGTCACCGCTTTGGTTTAGGGCGACATGCTTCTGAGTCCCGCCCTGCGGGGTCGTCCTCGGGAAAGCTGCGACATGTCGCAGCACTCCAGGGCTTCGCATCAGAAAGACCAAGGTCTTTACTCTTGATCACCAGACGCCGTTAAGGCTGATCGCGTGGGTCGAATTCGAATCGCAGGAACGATTGAAAGAAGGGGGTGATCCGGACGCTGCCGTCTGCCCGCAGTGGGTCTTCTTTCCGCTCATCGAGAAGCCCCCAATCGACCAGTGGGACGACGATCCTGCTGTGGACGACCCGAGGCACGGTCCAATAGGAGAGGTCGTCAATCTCCCGCACGATCTGATCGCGCACGCCTGGCAGAATCGTCTTCTCGGCAAACTCCTCTGATGAGAGCCAATCCTTCCCCACGCGCGAAAGTCGGTATAAGGTATAGCCGAGGCATTGCTGGAGTCCGGGAGCTTCGACTCTGATTGGCACCCGATAGCTGAGATTGAACTTGCGAAAGTAGCAGAGGAACAGATGCGCGGCCAGTTCCCCGGCGGATTCCGGAGCCAGGAGCGCTTCATATCGTTTCTTGAGCCGATACTTGCCCTTGAACCGTCCGGTCATTCCGGCGACCTCGCAGACAACCCGCGCGATGTGGAGGTCGCATAGGTCGTGTTCGTTAACGACTTTGGAAAGACCGAACAGCTTCTCTTTCCCGTGCGCGTCGAGGAAGGAGTCGATCATCTCCGCCACGAATGCCCTGGGCAGGTTTCCGGCAGCGGTCGGCTTCACGCCTCCCGTTTCCTTGAGTTTCAACAGGAATGCGCGCGTGTTGCGCAGGAAGGGCGATGCGTTGGCTTGATTCAGTGAAATCGCACGATTCACATGCACGATAGAACCCGGCTCGTCCCAGGGAAAGCGCACCAGGCGATCGACCTCGTTGGGAGACAACCCACCCATCTCGGGGTCAGGGGAGGCATTGTGGCTCAGTTGAATCTCTCCGAGCAATCGGTTGAGCGATGCGAGGGTGTCTTCTCCAGAGTGATTGCCGTTGGACTGAATCATGACGGGCACAGATGACCAGATCCTGGATCGCAAGTCAACGGCCGGCACGCTGCGATTCGGTGAGAGGGCTGCAAAAGATGGCGTTGTTCAGATTTATGATTTGCCTGAACTCTCCCCACGTTCGAGGAAGGGAGCGATGGCGCGCGCAAACTGCGAATCGAAAGCAGTGCTTGCGTCAAATACGAGCGTGAGGGGGCTGCAAAACGACCCCGGAATCTTGGAGATGAACAGCGCCCCCTCCTGCGGCCCTGAAAACCGGTGGCGGGGGACCGAGTTCTACGCGAACTGGTGGGACGAAGGGCGCGACGAGTTGTAAGCAAACTCCACGATTGTGGTTTCCCGGCTGGCGCCCGGGCCAGGGGCACGAATCTCATTTCGGGGCAGTGACCCACCACTCTAGAAACTGTAGTTTAGATCAAGACGAAAACGCTTCCCGTCTTCGCGTGTGGTGATGGATTCGACTGTGAAGTAGCGGGCGAGGACATTGAGGCGGTCGGTGACGGCGTATCCTGCGCTGAGCTCGTGGCCGCGGAAGTCGCTGGAACGGGTCTGGGTGGCCGAGCCGAAGCGGAACCAGTCATCCTGTGCCATGTATCTGGGTACGGCCCATTTCTCGATCCTCGCGTAGGAGTAACCAAGGCGCCAGTCGCCGGCTTTGCGAAGTTGACATCCGTGCGCCGGCCGCGGTCGCCGTGGTCTTGCCATAGTGTGATGTGAGGAGACTGCTGGCTCCGGCGATCACCTGTGCGCAACCGGATCGTCCCGTCAATGCTCTCGCTTAACTGCGCCCTGGCCCCGACCCTGAGCCGTGCGCGAATCCGGTTGCGATCCTGACGGTGGCTCCCGCCCGGATCGACAGAGTCGAAGTCCTGCTCCCATCGCAGACGGACATCTCCGAAGAATTCGACCCGGTCAGCCGGCGAGCCGAACGCGCCGACGGCCCCGACGAAAGCTATGAGCAAGAGGGCGATCGACCGCCAGGAGTGGAGCGAAACTCTGGTGCCCATGAGGCAGTGCTGGTTCGGTGTGAGCTGAAGAAAACCTCACGACGGCGATCCCCGATCCCCGTTACGATTTCGTCTCCATATTGCACCAGTATTCCCGCTTCTGTCGAATATGCAATCTCCTAATCGAGCCTTGGACAGCGACGCGGGGAAGGCGCCGGGAAACTCTTCGCTCCGCCGATGGGATCGGAATTTGCGAAGCTGTACGGTTGACGGACGGGCGCCGACCGGCTTCCATGGAGTAACGTCGATACTCCGGACGGCGTCTCCGAACGCGGTGCATTTGATAACTCCAAGACGATCCCGCCCATGAAACAGCTCCCGCCCGCCCTGCTCTCGCGGCTCTCGATCATGATGTTTCTCCAGTACGCGATCTGGGGAGCATGGCTGCCGCTGATGTATCCCTTCCTGAGCCGGCACCGCGGGTTTGCCGACAGCGAGATCGGGTATCTCTTTATGATCGGGGGGTCGGGGCGATATTTGCTCCGTTCATCGCCGGTCACATCGCCGATCGTTTCTTCAAGACTGAGAAATATCTCGCAATCAGCCATATCGTCGGCGGCGTGCTCGTCTGGCAGTTGTCGTGGATCGAGGACTACTGGCTCTTTTTCGCCTTTGCATTCCTGTATTCAATGATCTACGCGCCTACCCTGGCGCTCACGAATTCGCTCTCCTTTCACCACCTCCCCGACCGCGACCGTCAGTTCGGCAAGGTCCGGCTCTGGGGAACCATCGGGTGAATCGCAGTCGGGATCGGGATCGGCCAATGGCTCCTCCACGTCCACACCGTGACGACGGCGTCTGAATTGGAGCAACTGGCGGGCCAGGCGCGAGGGATAATGGATGCCTTCCGGTTGAGCGCGATCCTCGGTATCGGAATGGGGTTGTACTGTCTGACCCTGCCCGCCACGCCGCCAGCGAAAGAGAAGAAAAATCAGCACATTCAGAATCTTCTGCCCAGGCCGCAAATCGAAGCGAACGGCGGCATCAGTCAGTTCAAACGGAGGCAGAACCCCGGAGTCGAAATATTTGCAGATCTTCATACGCATTGCACATCGTTGGTCAATCCTCCGCTGTATTTCCCTCACTCGGAGGAATGAATGAGTCCCAACCGGAGAACTCGGTCCCTTCCGCGACCGCCACGATAGCCAGGTGGAAGGTCATGGGGAGGTACGCCTCGCGCTGCTCCCAGCAGTTCGGCGTTACATTGTAGGGGGTCACGTAGCAGCCCTCGTCCGTCCGCAATACCAGCCCGACGCGCTTGAAGTGATGGGGCCGTGAAATATCGATCGCATTCCCCCCACGGTTCTTGTGCCACCAGGATTGCATCGGACGCGTCTCAACCGTGTACACGCCCGGCGCATCCATCGCGAGGTAAGGGCCTCCGCACGACTCGAGTTCTTCGGCGATACTCGAATTCCCGCTCTCGTCGTGCATCCAGATGCACGGCTGCAACGTGACGGGCAACCCTTCGGGCGTATCCTTCAGCTCCACCCGGAGGTACCAGACGCCGTCCCAGTAGTCGACAGGTTCCCGCCAGTCCGCGGGCCATCCTTTCGGCATCGCGTCACCCTCCCGAAAGTAGTAGTGGAATCCACGATCGGCTTCGGCAAACGTTCTTTCACCCTGAAAGACCAGAAACTCGCCGGCATCCAATGCTATGGACGAGAGCACGAGTGCGGCGAGACCGCTGATGATCAGGTTCAATTTCATAGCCGTCCTTTTAACTCGAGACGGACAGGAATGTCCACCCTTCGGTATGAAGTCCCGCATTTATGCGGAATCGAACGCGTTCGACACTACGTCCGGCTCCATGCCGCATGCGCCTGATCTGTCCGCCGTAGACCCGGAGGGCAAAGGCTGGAAGGCTTTGCGGAGGAGGAACCGCTTCCTTCAGGGGTCAACCTGAAGATCGATAGCGTGTCATCCCGCATCGGTACGACACGAGCCGCCACGATTACGATTGTGACGCCTGACGGAAATGCGCGATGCGGCGCCGCACTCCCGGTTCTTTTCCCCGACACCCCGGCGCTCGTGAGCGAGCACGCCTCCTATGGCTCAGTCGCCGGGCGGGCGCTGGAGGGCGCGGACGACTTCGGTGTGCCCCCGGCTCCTGGCGAGGTGCTCCGGCTGTGCCCACTCGGGGGCATCACAGTTGCGAGTCGCTCCCTTGGACAACAGGAATTCAACGATTCTCAAAAACCCCTGGCGTGCCGCGTTTGCGAGAGGGGTGAAGCCTTCAGAGTCCCGACAATTCACGTCGGCCCCGCACTCCTCCACAAGGAAAGCGACGGTACGCAAGTGATGTTCGGGATCCGGCCACCGCCGCTTCCGGTCGCCGGTGATGCCGAGCAGCGGCAAATCCGGGTTGGCGCCGTGTTCCTGGAGAAGGCGAAACACCCTGGGATACCGGGCGACCGTCCAGCGCAGCTTCCACTCCGATGTGTTCTCGAACCGGGCGCCGTAGCGAATCGCGAGCCGCATGATGTCGCAGGCAAGCCCTTCATTGGATCCCGGCAGTCCGCGTGCCGCAGTATCCGCACTATCCCAGCCGTAAGGCAACACTTCGTCCGCCCGGGAGGGCTGCACGTGCAGTACCTCGGCAATGACGTCGATCCGGTGCGCGGCGGCATAGACCTGCAACTCCGTCGTCCCCCCGTGCGCGTAGAGCAGTTGCAGGATCTCAGTATCCCCGCGATGATGCGCGGCAAAGACAGCGTCTCCACTGGCGTCGACCCAGTGCTGCGGCACGGCGCCGTGATCCAGGAGCAGACGAACGACTTCGACGTGGCCGTTGGATGATGCGGAGCGCAGGGCAAGTCCCCCCTGGCAGATCGCCTCCCTGGCATTAGGATCGGCCCCATGTTCCAGAAGGAGGCGGACGATCTCGGTGTACCCTTTGTCTGCGGCTGCGGAGAGGGGGCGCCGATAGCAGGGCGCGAGTTCGTTCGCCTGCGCCGGGTCCTTCCGCAGCAGTGCCCGGACTCGCTCGATGTCTCCCACGGCGGCGGCTATGAGAATGGTGTATTGAGCGCCGTGTTGCAGCAGCTCCGCAAGTATTTCAGGCTTCTCTTCGCGACGCCAGTAACGGTGAAGACCGAATAGCGCCACCACCCCCGGAGTGCGGCCATCGCCGTTTTGGGAATCAACGTGCGCTCCCCGTTCGAGCAACAGACGGGTGATCTCAAGGTGGCCCGCGGCCACCGCCCAGTGAAGCGCGGTATTGCCGACTCGATCCGCCCGTTCGACGTAGTCGGGATGCTCATCCAGCAGGGCGCGAACGCGATTCATTTCCCCTGCCCGAATTGCCTCCTGGAGGCCTGTCTCTCCGAGGGGCCGGCCATAGCGGCCAACGATCGCGCCTTCGATTCTTTCCGCGATCGCATCGTATCCGCGCTCGCGCAGGACATTCGTCCACCCGGTGTAGGTGTGCTCGTGGTACTGTGCGGCGACTTCGTAGGCGACGGGATTCGCGTCCATGCCCAGCAGCAGTTTTACGAGCCCACCGTGCCCGTTCATTGCAGCCAAATAGAGCGGCGACCATAGTTGCGACTCAGGATAGGGGAATCGCGTGTCCCGGTCCGGGCTGTCCAATACCTCCGGATGCTTCTGCAAGAGATTTGTCACGCGACCGACATCTCCATTTCGACACGCCTCGTGGAGCGTTTTTATATCCGCAACGTGCGCATTGATATTCGGGGCTTCATCTCGTATCGCTTTTGTCGTCATCATCAGGATCTGTTTGCTGAGTTTCCGTCTCGCCGCACGCATGCGATTCTTTACTGCGTCGGAAGTGATCTCGAGGAACTCGGCTACCTCGCGGTGCCGGTACCCGTGGATCGCCGTCAGAATCGCGACCGCCCGCTCCTCTTCCGTTAAAGCGCCGAGCGCCCCATGGAGCTGCGCCTTCATCTCCTCCCGCTCCAAGTGATCACCCGCCACCGGGCGGTCGCAGTACACCCGCGTGCCAGACTCCAGCGGAACCGTCTCCAGTTGTCTGCGCCGGCGGATGCGGTCGCAGTGCTTGAACACCACACGGCGCAGCCAAGCGGGCCAACCCCGCGGATTCCGGATCGCGCCCACCTCTCGGTAGGCCTCCATGAAAGCTTCCTGAGTCGCATCCTGCGCGAGGTGAAAATCGCCCAACAGAAAATAGGCATACCCGAAGGCCATCCCTTCGAACCGCTCGACGAGTTCGCCGAAGGCGCGATCGTCGCCGCTCTGCGATCTGGTGACAAGCTCTGGGAAGTCCATGGTTTCCGATCTCCATACGAGGTCCTGCTACAATAGACCCTCAAATGGAAGAATCGGTGTACCCCCTATCGCGCCCGCGAGGCGACTGCATTTTTTCGCGGCAGAGGAGTCCCGGGCCTGAAGTTGATATCGCTCGGGTGAGGAGGACAGTTGTGCAACAGAACGACCTCTCCCCCCCCGAGTACAAGGTGGGCAATCCGGTCCGTCCCGCGGCCCCGCGGCCCCGCGAAAACGCGCCCTGCCGGGGGGCGTGTCCGTGGCGGTCCCCGGACGCGTGCGAGCGGTGCCTGATTCGGGGATCCGATCAGGTCGTGGCGTTCTGAAAGAACTCGATCACCGCGCCCTCCGGGCCCTTACAAAATGCCAACCGGACCGATGTCGGCGGACTGCTCGGAATCTCTATATCCGTCGGCTCCTTGGTAATCTCAGCGCCGGCGGCCCGGGCCCGCTCGATCGCCGCGTCGCAATCGCTCGTTCTCAGCGCGAAGTGAATGTGGACCCCGTTCGGCTGCGGATCGTATTGCAGATCCTCAAACACCTCCAGGTAGTTGCCGTCTCCAGTGTCGAGCATCACCGCCCGGCGCGGCGTCTTCCCCCACTCCACCTTCGGCACGAAGCCGAATCCACGCGTATAAAACGAAATCGATTCGTCGAAGTTTCGGGTCTTGATCGCGACGTGGTGAAACCCGCCCCCGCCGATCGCCTGATTGGTTCCTTGTTTCATGATGCCATACGATCTGCACTCTGAAGCATTCAGGCAACCCGAATCTGCTGATGTGCGCCAACGTTCACCCAATCCGCGTCCCGCTGCGGAGACCCTGTGCTCCGCGCGCAGCCCCGCCTGTCGTGGACCTGTATCCAGCGACCACTTACAAGGCATTCGTCTCGCCGTCCTCGAGATGCACGAGCTCGGTGTCGGGGTCTTTCAGCATTCACCCGAGAGGTCACTTGGATCGCTGATCTCCGCTTCAAAGTCATCGTTCACCCCCGACTCCGGCTCAGGATCGGGATCCGCACCGGTTTGATCGCCGAAGCGCCCAGCTAAAAAACGTGAGGGCACGAACCGGACTCTTCGTTCGATAGTTCATCTTGGATCAGAGGTAATCTGGGGTGAGCATGCATAGCAAACGAATGCGCGGGTTGGAAGACCGGAGTTTGCACCTCGGACGGTGCGGTGCTACATCCCAACGCATTGCCCCGGGCAAAGTCGTCCGTCCGAAGGCCAGCGTGGTATCCCGCTCCGAAATGAAAATCGAGGAACGTGTTCTCTCAAGAGAACTCACGGCAGTGCGCATACGTGTGAGTGAGAGGGAAAGGCCCTGACTGTTGGCCCCACCGCCCCCTCCGTCACCCGTCGCTGCATCCTGCGACGCTGATCATCAACGCGTGCCAAAATCTGGAGTGCGGTGACATGTCACCGCTTTTCGTTTGGGTGACCCCGCGGGGCGGGACTCAGAAGCATGTCACCCCGATCCAAAGCTGCGACATGTCGCAGCACTCCAAAGCGTTCAACCGCCAACCGTAATCCAAACCTTCTCCGCCCTCCGCTCCTCTCACCCTCACTTTCACCCCTTCGCCTCCCGTCCCCCGGGTTTGACACTGCGGTCCGGTCCCGCACTCTTGTGCCGCATGAAAAAGCATCGAAGCTCATTCGATTCAACAACCTCCAGGGAGAATATGAAATTTCGTGTGGTCGCCCTCCAGGCGGGCACGGATCACAGCAAAGACGGAAATCCCGGCCTGGATGCGAACATCGCGTTGTTTGAGCGTATGGCAGAGGAGGCGGCTGCCAAACGCCCGGACTTGATCGTCTTTCCGGGATATGCAATCACGGGATGGAGTTACCCGTTGTCGAATGTGATGAACGGCGTCGCGGAGTCGATCCCCGGAGACGGGCCGTGGTATCAGCGTTACGTGGCGCTCGCCAGGAAGATCGGGTGTCCGATTCTTGGCTGGCTGGTCGACAGGGATGGGGGCCGGTATTACAATGCCTCCTTTCTGCTGAGTGCGCAGGGCGAGTTTTTGGGCAAGTATCGCAAGATCCATGCAAACCTGGGGATTATTTTAGGACACCCAAAGATTCAGGCCGGCGCGGGATTGCCTCATGTTGGTCCCATCCCGTTGTGGGTCATTCTCTTGTGTGCGACCATCCGCCGTTGCTCCAGCCGGGCGATCTAATCGCCGTAGAGCCTCTCCTGATCTGTAAGCGAACACAACGATGCGACTCCAAGTCTTGGAAGCTCACGAACAACCGGCCCATTCAACGAGCTCAGGACTGGCCGTCTGCTCCGACCAATCGCCGGACTCCAGGGGCGATGCCGGCATTCCCGGCAAGCGTCGAGAGCCCCTCCGGGCCTAAGATACCGGGCGGTCGGGACAAATACGTCGCGTCCGACGACCACCGGGTTCAATCTCGTACCGGTTGCCGTTATACCAGGTCGCACGCCTCGGCCGGCATCCAGTGCGCGTCCTTGCCCTTCCACTTCACGTTACACCCAATCGGGTTGGTGAGCGGAGCAGAAATCGGTTTGCCGGCGAGGTGTTCTTCGAGAGCGCGATCGAGATCGTTGACGGACGCGCTTGCGGCGTCGCGCGGCTTGTCCACGCCGCGACCCGTGTAGACGAGCTTCCGGTTTTCGTCGAAGACATAGAAGTGCGGCGTGCGAAGCGCACCATACTCCCAGGCGACCTGCTGAGTCTCGTCGCGCAGATAGAGCCACGGGAAGCGGTGTTGCTCCATGCGCTCGACCATTTTCTCGAACGAATCGTCCGGGTGCGTCTCCTCACTGTTTGAGTTGATTCCGACGAAGCGCACGCCGCGCGGCGCGAACCTCTCGACCGTGGCGCGGGTGACCTCGTCCGATCCGGTTACGAAAGGGCAGTGGTTACAGGTAAAAAACACCACCAGAACGGGGTCGGTGAAATCGGAGAGGGAGTATTCCCGGCCGTCCGTCGCCGGTAGCGTGAAATCCGGTGCCGTGTCACCGATGGACAATGTCTTGAATGTAGATCGATTCGCTGAGTTCATGCTGCCATTGTCTCAACAGCACGCGGCTCTGTCAACGATCTCGAATCGGAGCTTCCGGAGACAGGGCGCCCCACCCTGCATTCACTGGCCGCTGAATGCATCTGCGGCTTCATCTGGGACACCCAACGATGCGCCCAGGGATGAGCGCCGGGAAAGGGGATCCTCGTGCATCCATTGATCTCAGCCCAAAATGATGTCCTGAAATCCCCTGAAATCCCGGCCATCCCTACCCATATTGTCGAACCGCCGATGCATGGCGGGGACAGATCGCCGAGCCGCCCGCCGGCTTGCCGATCCGATCGACGCTGCACCGTAATCCCGGCGAGACGGCCCT
>SL_3KL_010_SEDDRAFT_10004686_pt1 | contig 12351 bp, 10 predicted proteins | sample SodLakKL_010_SED_2_FD_10381 | JGI IMG/M metagenome (IMG submission 10381)
GGAGCCGCTGATGTATTGCAATCTCGCGCTGAGACGCGGAGACGCCGAGAAAAACTGTTTCAAAAAGCCCAATTCTCACTTCTTACCTCTGCGTCCCTGCGCCTCAGCGCGAAACCGCTTTTTGCTCTTCTTCATTGTGCGGTGCGACTCCAGACTCGACTCGATGGCGATTCGGACAATCGCCGCGGCAAGCGCAGCTAGCACCGCAGTAGCCGGGACGTTCCAAAGCGTCCTTGTCCGGGGACTCGCCCATGCAAGCCACCCAGGCGCGCTGCACCGCGAACCAGACCAGGCACAGGGCCACCAGCAGCACGGGACCGATCCAGACCTGGCTCATGCGCCCGCTCCCATGCCGGCAAACCCGTTGAAGGCCAGCGACAGGATGCCGGCCAGGACCAGGGTGATGGCGATGCCCTGGGCCATGTCGGGCACGTCGACCAGGCGCAGGCGCTCGCGGATGCCGGCCATCAGCACCAGGGCCAGGGTAAAGCCGGTGCCGGCGCCGAAGGCGAACACCAGGCCCTCCAGCAGGCCGTATTCGCGCTGGGTCTGGAACAGGGCCACGGCCAGGATGGCGCAGTTGGTGGTGATCAGCGGCAGGAAGATGCCGAGCTGCTTGAACAGCGCCGGGCTGGTCTTGCGCACGAACATCTCGACCAGCTGCACGGACGAGGCGATCACCACGATGTAGCTGATCAGGGACCCAGCAGGCGGTTGATGCCGAAAGCGCACAGCGAGGCCACCAGCATCACGAAGGTCACCGCCAGGCCCATGCGCCCGGCGCTGTCGAGCTTGGCCGAAACACCCAGGAACGGGCAGATGCCCAGGAAGTAGGCCAGCACGAAATTGTTGACCAGGGCGGCATTCAGGAACAGGCCCCACAGTTCAGCGCTCATGCCGGCGCCTCCCGCCAGCGCTTGAGGCGCCGGTCCAGCAGGGTGTAGCCGATCACCAGCGCGGCCAGGGTGAAAAAGCCGCCGCCCGGAAGCTGCAGGACCTGCCAGGGTTCAAAGCTGTCCGGCATGATCTGGTTGCCGAACAACGTGCCGCGCCCAAGCAATTCGCGCAGGCTGCCCAGCGTGACCAGCCCGAGCATGAAACCGGCGCCCATGCCCACGGCATCCATGGCGGCCACGGAGACCGGCTGGCGCGAGGCCATGATCTCGATGCGGCTCAGGATCATGCAGTTGACCACGATCAGGGGCAGGAAGGCACCCAACGCCCGATGCAGCTCCAGCGCGAAGGCCTCGATCAGCATGTCGGTCAGGGTGACGAAGGTGGCAATGACCAGCACGAAACAGGCCAGGCGCACCTGCTGCGGAATGATGCCGCGCAGGGTGGAAATCACGATGGCCGAGGCCAGTAGCACCGACCCCGTGGCCAGGCTCATGGTCAGGGCGTTGATGCCCGTGTTGCTCACGGCCAGCACCGGGCACATGCCCAGCGCCTGGACCAGGATGGGGTTCTCGCGCCAGAAGCCCGCGCGCAGTCGCGCCGGCCCGCTTTCCCGTTCCTCGAGCAGCAGGTCGGAATCAGCCACGGCCACCTCCGGCCAGTTCGTCGAACTGCTCGCGCAGGGTCGGCAGCCACTCGGCCAGGCTCTGGTTGATGATCCGCGTCACCGAAACCACCGAGACCGTGGCCCCGCTGATGGCGTCGACCTCGCCGTCTTCGTGGCGGGCGTTGCTGCGCACCCGCAAGTTGCGCAGCTCCCGATCCTCATCGAAGCGCAGGTGAATGCGCTCGAAGGTGGCCACCCAGTCGTGGTCGTCGACGATCACCGAGCCCAGGCCCGGCGTCTCGCGCGAGGCCACCACGCGCATGCCGGTCAGGCGCTCACCGGAGGCGTCCAGGCCGAACACCAGCTGGATGACGTCGGCATAGCCCATGCCGCTGCCGACGATGGCCGCGCCCACCGCCCGGCCCTGCTCGTCCAGGCCGATGAACAATTCTGGCGTTTCGTCGCCGTCGCCCATCAGTCGCACGCTGCCGTCCGCGCCGCGCACGTAAATGCGATAAGTGGTCGCGCCCGGCATGACTTGCAGGGCCGCATCGCCCAGCAGTCCGCCGCGCTGGGCCATGACCATGGGCCGCGTCCACTCGTGCACCGCCGCAATCGCCAGCCCGGCCACCAAAGCAATGGAAACCAGCACGCCCTGGATGCGCAGCACGGAGCCGATGCCGCTGCGGCCGTTGTCGTCCGTCATCTTTCAACTCCTTCAGGCAGGGGCCGCGGTCGCGTCCAGCGGTCGATGTGCGGGGTAAGCGCGCTGCCCAGCAGCAGCGCGTAGACCACGCCCTCGGCCTGGCCGCTGAACTGGCGGATCACGATCACCAGCAGGCCGATGGCCAGGCCGTAGATCCAGGCGCCGCGCCGGGTCATCGGCGAAATGCCGGGGTCGGTGGCCAGGAACCAGGCGCCCAGCATCAGCCCGCCGCTGCTCAAGGCCACCAGCGCCGGCGGAAAGCGTTCGGCATCGTGTCCATGCAGGATGGCGCTGAACACCGCCACCGTGGCCAGGATGGCGAGCGGAACGCGCCAGTCGATCACCCGCCGGTAAGCCAGGTACAGGCCGCCGAGCAGCAGGAGTAAGGCGCTGGTTTCGCCGACCGAGCCGGCCACCGTGCCCAGCCACAGGTTCAGCATGGGTTCGGTGGCCTCGCCGCCCTTCAACGCGGTCAGCGGCGTTGCGCCGCTGATGCCGTCATACGGCGCAGCGGGCGAGAGAAACGGCAGGGCCAGGCTGGTCGCCGGCAGTTCGGTGGCCCGTCCGGCGGCCAGCGGCGTGACCCAGGCCTGGGCCATGGCCGTGGGAAAGGCGGCCTGCAGGAACACGCGCCCGACCAGCACCGGGTGAAAGGCCGGCCCGCCCAGGCCGCCGAACAGGTGCTTGCCCACCGCCACCGCAACGAAACCGCCGACCGCGACCATCCACAGCGGCAGTGCCGGCGGCAGACTCAGGCCCAGCAGCAATCCCGTCAGCATGGCGGAACCGTCGCCCATGGCGGAGCGCGGGCCACAGACGCGCTCGGCCAGCAGGCAGGCCAGGATGGCAACAACCATCGTCGCCAGCGCCGCCAGGCCGAACAGGGCCACGGCGAACAGGGTCACGGGCAGCAGCGCGATCACGCTGTGCAGCATCAGCGCGGGCACCGCGCTGCCGGCATGCAGATGCGGCGCGCCGAGCAGGCGCAGCGGGCGGGTCGAGGACGTCATGCGGCGGCCTCCGCGGTCGCCAGCTGCCGGGCCCGGCGGTGCTGCAGCTTGGCCGCCCGGAACATCTGCACCAGCGGGATATGCGAGGGGCAGACGTAGGAGCAGCAGCCGCATTCGAAGCAGCGCTCCAGGTGCCATTCATCGACCATGGCTTCCACTTCTCCGCGGCGCGCCAGCAGTCCCAGTTCGGCCGGGTGCAGCTGGACCGGGCAGGCGGCCACGCACTCGCCGCAGCGGATGCAGGACGTCGGCTGCGGGAGGCGGGCCGCCGAGCGGGCGGATACCGCCACCAGGCCGGTCGTCGCCTTGGTGATGGGCCGCTCCAGCCCGGCCAGGGAACGGCCACGCATCAGGCCACCAAGCAGCACCCGGTCCAGCTCGGCTTCGGCGCCGGCCCGGGCCAGCGCGAAGCCGACCGGGGTGCCCAGCGGGACGCGGTAGTTGCCCGGCTCGCGCAGGCCGTCGCCGGCCAGGGTCAGAAGCTGGTCGGTCACGACCCGCCCGCCGCCGAGCAGGCGACCGATCTCGGCTACCGTGCCCAGGCTGAACACCACCGCCTCGGCGGCGCTGAAGCCGCGGCTGTCGGCGGCCAGGCGGCGCAGCAGCAGTTCGGCCGCGCCCTGCGGGTAGCGCGGAGGCAGGATGCGCAGGGTCGGGCAGGGTCCGTCCACGGCGCTGTCGAGCATCGCTCCGGCGGCCTCGCCGTCCGGGCTTTCCACGGCCAGCACCGCCTGGTCGGTTTCCAGCACCCGCAGCAGGCAGCGCAGCCCGCTGAGCAGGTCGCGAGCATGCCTGGCCAGCAAGGCGGGCACGCGGCAGAAGCCCGGTTCGCCCTCGATGCCGTTGATCACCAGCACGCGCACGCCGCGCTCGCGGGCGCGCGCCAGGCGCAGGTGGGTCGGCCCGGCCTCGCCGCCCTGGCCGACGATGCCGGCCTCGCGGATGGCCAGCAGCAGTTCATCGGGCCTGCAGCGCTCGGCAACCAGCGCCGGTTTCAAGACTTCTTCCTGGGTATCGCCCGGCAAGGGGGCCAGTTCGATCTCGCGGACCGTGCCGGTCTCGGCGTCGGCTTGCTCGGTGATCCGAACCACGCGACCGGTCGCCGGCGCGTGCAGCGGCACGGCGCTGTCGTCCTCGGCCCGGGCCAGCAGCTGACCGCGCTGTACTTCGTCGCCGGCGCGTACCACGGCCACCGAGGCGGCGCCCGCATGCTGGCGCAGCGGCAGGCGCAGCAGCGGGGCGAAGGCGAGCTGACGGATCAGCCCATCGCCGTCACTTCGCTCCGTCACCGGCAGCCTGATACCGCCCGCAAATCCAGCTCGCAACCCGAACATTCCCGGCAAGCCTTAGTTGAACTTCTCGCCGCGCGCGATCCAGCGCTCGATGTCGGGAGCGCTGCGGTCGCGCGGCAGGCCGGGATGGATGATGCCCTCCTTGCAGCGCTCGGCGGCCTTGACCAGGTCGCTGTACGGCCCGCAGTTGGGGTCCTTGATCTCCGCCTTGCCCTCGCTGTTGTAGGCGAAGATGCGCGGGTTGATCAGGGTGCACTCGTCGCAGGCCGAGCACTGGGGCGTGTCGATCCACGGGGCCATGTAGTCGCCGTCGGCGGCCGGCGCGGGGGCTGCCGGGGCGCTCCTGGCCGGTGCGGCCGCTGCCGCCGGAGCGCCGGTCGCGGCGGCTGCCGTCGCGCCCTCCTCCCCGGACAGGCGCAGCAAAGAATCACTCAAACGCCCGATCAGCTCGGCGCGCACCTCTTCAACCAGCGCTTCGCGGTCGGTCGCCGGCGTGGCCGCCGGTTCCGCCAGCTCGCGCAGCAGGCGCCAGAAGTGCATCCGGTCCTCGCAGGAGGCGACCAGGTCGGACGACACCAGCAGCCGGCCGGGCTCGCCGCCGGGCAGCAGGTGCCAGATGTAGGGGTAGCGATCCTCGCGCTCGTCTTCGGCCAGCTCGAGGTATTCGGCCAGCGGCAGCATGCCGTCGTGCCAGGCCTCCTTGGGCACGGCGCGGAAGTGCTTGCGGAAGCGGCCCTCGGTGGCGGCGAAATCGGCGAAGGTCAGCGGCAGGTCGAGCTCGCGCTCGATGCCGTGGCGGCGGTAGCGCAGCTTGTAGTCCGGCCAGTCGGCATCCGGCGCCGGGTTGCCGCTCAGGTCCAGGCAGTCGCGCAGGTTGGGACCCTTGCCAGGCTTGTATCGGAACAACGGATAGGCGCGCGACTCCACCGCCATCTTGGCCTGGGCGTAGCCGGCATCATCCGCGATGCCGTGCTCCGGCTGGCATGATGTGTAGCAGTTGAACACCGCCGGCATGCGGCTGGTCAGGCCCTCGATGAAGCCCTCGATCATGTGGCTGGGCTGGGCGATGGTGCTCTGCAGCACGTAGCTGGTGCGATGCGCGATGGCCAGCAGGCCCATCTCCTTGCGCAGCTCCTGCTTGCCCTTGGCGGCCGCACCGAAGGTTGCCATGTCCGAGACCTGGCCGAAGTAGCCCGAGGTGCAGGCCTGGCCGCCGGTATTGGAGTAGACCTGAGTGTCGAGGATCAGCACCTTGATCGGCTTGCCCGACATCATCAGGCGGGACAGGTTCTGGAAGCCGATGTCGTACATGGCCCCATCCCCGCCGATGGCCACCACCGGCGGACACAGGGCGTATTCCTCGTCGGAAAAATCGCGCCAGTCGAAATGCTCCAGGGCCTCGCGGTCCTCAGGCCTGGCCTGCTCGCCGGCCAGCTCCAGCTCGGCCTCGCGCACGGCGCGGAAGCCTTCGGCCATCTTGCTCATGTGACCTTCGAACACACCCATGGCGAGCGAGGGGCTGTCCTGGAACAGGTGGTTGGCCCACGGGAAGGGATAGGGGTTGTAGGGGAAGGTCGAGCCCCAGACCGACGAGCAGCCGGTGGCGTTCAGGATTCCCATGGATGCGCGTCCGCGCCCGGTGGTGCCGCCGGTGTAGCGATCGCGCAGGGCTTCCAGCTCGCGGATCAGGCCGGAGATGCGCTTGAGCCAGTCGCCGTCGATGCTGCTCGAGGCGCGGTCGGCCCGGCTGGCCTGGTCGACCAGCTCGCTCACGCTCAGGCGGCTGCCGGCGCCGCCGGCCAGGTCGTCCAGGTGGCTGATGTCCAGCCCGTCGACCAGGGCCTGGCGCACGCGCTGGCTCAAGCTCTCGATCAGCTCGTCCAGGCGCGCCACCTGGGCCTTGACCCGCGGCTGCATCAGCGCTTCGACGGTGGCGGTGAACAGGCGCACCACGGTCTTTTCCGAACAGCCCAGGCAGGCGCCATCGCCGCTGGTGAACGGCAGGTAAATCTCTTTTTTCAGCAGGATGTGGTCGAGCACGCCGATGGCCTGTTCGAGGTCGTCGATGCGGATGAAGTCGTCGTTCGTGCTCGGCAGATCGCGCCAGATGTCCCATTGCTTGCGCAGGGCATCCAGCGAAGATTCGGTCTGGGTGATCTGCTCCAGCGCGTTGTCCTCGCACACGGCCACGCACTCCGCACAACCCTTGCAGGTTTCCGGGTTGATGGTGATGCTGAGCAGGCCGCCGCTGCCGGCTTGCTTGCTCTCGCGCTGGGCGTAGAAGGGACGGGTCAGCGCCCACTGGAAATCGCCCAGGGCGGTTTCCAGCCAGGCGAACTCGGTCTTCAGCTCGTCGCGCTCGTCGGCGTCCCTGGTGGCGGCCAGCTGGTCCTCGATGCCCTCGGAGATCATGCCGCGGGCCGCGGCGCCGGCACCGGCTTCATCGAACAGCTTGCGCACCCGGCCTTCCAGGGCGTTGATCACCCGCGGCAGACGCTTCGGTTCATGCCCGGCCTTGCGGATGCGCGCCATGGCGGTGTTGAAGATCTCGCTCAGGGAATTGACCAGCCCGGGAATGGCGGTGTCCGGGCACACGGTCCAGCACTTGCCGCAGGCGGTGCAGTTTTCCGGAATCCAGATCGGGTGGCCGTTGCGGATGCCGCTCATGTCGCGGAACAGCGCGGTCGAGGCCGGCACGGCGCTCAAGGCCATGAAGGGATCGGCCAGGTTGTCATTGCCCATGCCGCGGGCATACAGGCTGCCGGTATCGGTCCAGAAGCGCTGGATATCGCTCAAAGGGGCCTTGCTTTCGGGCAAGGCACGAATCGTGAGCGGCATGCGCGGCACGTTGTTATCGGCGCCGGTCTCTTCCGGCAGGCTGTAATCGCTGACTTCGCGCAGCTCGTCGTAGCCGCGCCGGATCACGCGCAGGTTGTCCTCGACCACGCGCGCGCCGCGCGCGCCGAACTTCTTCTGCAGGCGCTCGCGCATGGAGTCGATCAGGCGCTCCTCGTCCATGCCGTGCTCGGCGAGGATGCCGGTGGCAGAGAAGAACGCGCCCTGGAAGGCGATGCCCTGCATGCGCAGTTCCAGGTCCGGGTCGGTGGCCTCCTCGCGNGCGATGCGGAAGGCGTCGAGGAAGCACACGCGAATCTTGCGCTCGACGATCTGGCGCCGGTAGCGCTCAGGCAGGCGCTTGAAGGCCTCTTCGGGCGTCTTGGCGTCGGACTGCATGATCAGCAGCCCGCCCTCGCGCAAACCGGCCAGCGCGTTGCTGTGGCCGAACACGTTGGGGTCGGGCGAGAGCACCACGTCGACGTGCTGGTATTCGCCGTTGACGCGGATTTTCTCGGGCGCGACGGCCAGGTAGAACGTCGTGGGCTGACCCTTCTTCTCCGAGCCGTACTTGGGGTTGGCCTTGATGTGCCAGCCGAGCAGGTCGAACAGGGTCGTGGCCAGGTGCTTGCCGGTGGTGATCGCACCCCAGCCGCCGATCGAGTGCATGCGCACGGTGACGCATTCATCCGGCATCAGGTTGGGGTTCTCGCTGCCCTTGACCACCAGTTCGGCCAGGTTGGGGTAGTCGCGCGCCAGGCGCTCCTGGCGGATCTGGTCCTTGGGATGCAGCGGGGTTTCGCGCAGGAAGTCGATGCTCAGGTAAAACATGCGTCGTCCGCCGCCATCGGGCAGCATGTTCTCCACCGCACCGATCAGGTCGCCCGGGGTGACATCGCGGCTGCCCAGGCCAAAGCAGGCGGTGTACAGATCGGGCAGATCCGTCAGCTGCTCGTAGGCCGGCAGTCCGGCATGAATCGGTCGCCCGGCGGCCCGACCGTTCTCGATGCATTTGCCCAAAGCGGCACGCACTTCACGCGCCAGCGGCGGATCGACCGCCAGCGGCTGGTCGACGCGCTCGAGCACGGTGACGGCCTTCCTGCCCTTGAGCATCTGCCCGATCAGGTCGGCCGGGAACGGGCGGAACATGACCAGGTCGACCACGCCGAGCTTGATGCCGCGCTTCTCGCGCAGGTAGTCGGCCACCGCTTCGGCGGTGGGAATGACGCTGCCCTGGCCGAACAGCAGGTACTCGGCGTCCTCGGTGCGGTAGCCGGCCAGGCGCGTGTAGCGTCGGCCGGTGAGCTCGGCGAATTCGTCGAAAGCCTGCTCGGCCAGCGCCGGGATGGCGTCGAAGAAGAACGGGCGCTGGGCGGCCACGCTCTGCATGTAGGCATCCTGGTTCTGCACCGTGCCGGACATGATCGGATTGTCCACGTCCCACAGCTCGGGCACGCGGCGGCGCGTGTCGCCGTAGAGCAGGCGCTGCGCCGGGGTCGGGCACTCGATGATGTCCTCGGGCCGGCCCAGGTATTCGGCCACCAGCTCGCGTTCGGGCAGCATCAGCGATTCGATCAGGTGGGTGGTCAGGAAGCCGTCCTGGCCGACGATGCCGGGGTTCAGCGCCAGCTCGGCCAGGCGGTGGGCGATCATGTTCAGGTCGGCCGCGGCCTGGGCGTCGCGCGCAAAGACCTGGAAAAAGCCGGTGTCGTCGACGCAGTGGTAGTCGTCGTGGCCGGCGTGGACGTTGAGCGTGGCCTTGGTGATGGCGCGGCAGCCCATGTTGAGTACGTAGGTCAGGCGCTTGCCCACCGCCGGGTACAGCGACTCGTGCATGTAGGCCACACCCTGGCCCGAAGAAAAGTTGGCCGCGCGCAGGCCGGTCATGGCCATGCCGGCGGTCACCGCCGCGGCGGCGTGTTCGCCTTCAGGCTCGATGAAGATCAGCGGCCGGCCGGAGATGTTCTGGTAGCCAGCGGCGGCAGCCTCGGCCCAGCCCTCGCCCATCTGCGTCGACGGCGTGATCGGGTAGGCGCCGGCGGCATCGCTGGCGTCGCGCTCCACCGAGACCACGGCGCTGTTGCCGTCCATGGCGGCGCGCCGGCCGGGGTATTTGGCCTGCGCTTCGGGCTGGCTGCGGGTGGCTTGCTTCATGAGAATGTCCTAGGTTCTTGTTGCTACACGTTTCTTGCTACAGGTTTCAGGCGGTTTGTCTGCGCGCCCGCAGTGCCTGCGGCATACGGGCGCTGGCGCCGAGTTGCGGCCGGCCGTTCTCGATCCAGACGATGGCGCCGGTCGGGCAACGGTCGATGGCGCTGCGCGGGGGCGTGCCCGGCGCGCCGTCGACTGTAACCGGCAGGTTGCGCTCGAGCTTGAGCCAGTCGGGAGCGTCGCGCACGCAGCGCTCGCAGGCGGTGCAGGCGACCTTGCAGGTCGCCAGCAGCTCGTTGCCTTCCAGCGGGTTGTTGCACGCCACCCACAGCGGTTGACGCTCGGGGACGATGCGGAACAAATCCTTGGGGCAAGCCCGCACGCAGTCGCCGCAGGCCGTGCACCTGGCCTCGTCGACCACCGGCAGCCCGGTGGGGCTCATGACGATGGCGTCGAAGTCGCAGGAGCGCTCGCAGTCGGCCAGCCCCAGGCAGCCCCAGGCACAGGCCTTGCCGCCGTCGTCGACCACCGCCGCGGCGGCGCAGCTGGGCTCGCCCTGGTAGTCGGCCAGGAATTGAGCGGCGTTGCGATCGCCGGCGCAGGCCAGCCGCGCGACCTTGCGATCGGCCTCGCCAACCGGCACGCCCAGATAGATCGCGATGCGCTGACGCGCGGGGTCCGAGCTGACCGAACAGCCAGCCGGCGCCGCATCGCCCTTCAGCAGGGCCTCGGCGAAGGCCCGGCAACCGGGCTGGCCGCAGGCGCCGCAGTTGGTGCCGGGCAACAGGTTGACCAGCTTTTCCAGGCGCTGGTCTTCCTCGACGCGCAGGAAACGGCCGGCCAGCAGGAGGACGCCGGACAGCAGCACGGCGAGTGCGGCCAGGGCCAGGGCCGCGGCGAGCGCGCCGGTCATCGCGCGCTCCGGGAAGCGGCGAAGATCCCTGCATCCTGTTCTGAGAAACTCCGGATCAGCTTGATTTCCTCAACCCATGCCAACGGCGCGGTGACTGAAAATTCGGCGCCGGTTCGCATGGAGCCAGCCCGCTCAACATGCATCTAGCCTACCGCTTATCAGAACGCCCGAATATGACTTCGCGCAAAAAACGCTGACTGATCCGGGACGCGTCGAAGTGCAGCGACGAACCAGCCACTGGGTTACCCCTTCTTTCCGGGCGCGCCGACCCGCCGGCAACTAGACCACTAGCGATCGGCCGCGTGATTTGAAGGGCGCGGCCGGATCACGCCCTCCTGGGCCACCGAGGCCACCAGGACGCCGTCGCGGGTGAAGATCTGGCCGCGCGAAAAACCGCGGCCGCCGTAGCTGTTGGGACTGTCGCAGGCATACAGCAGCCAGTCATCGACGCGACACGGCCGGTGGAACCACAAGGCGTGGTCGAGACTGGCCATCTGCACTCGGCGGCTGCGAAAGTCCAGCTCATGCGGAAAGGTGGCGGTGCCGAGCAGTTCATAGTCCGACACGTAGGTCAGCAGGTGGCGGTGCAGGGCCTCGTCGTCGGGCAAGGACTCCCAGGCTTTCATCCACACGTGCTTGCGCGGCGCTCGGGCCGACGGATCGAGGAATTTCGGCGCCTCGACCGGCCGGAACTCGAAGGGCGGGGAGTGCATGAGCAGGCGGCGCATTTTCTCCGGCGCGTGCTCGGCCGCCGCGCGTCCCAGCTCGGTGCTGTTTTTCAGCCCCTCGGGACCCGGCACCGTCGGCATCTTGGCCTGGTGATCCCAGGCCGGCTCGTCGGTATGGAAGGAGGCGGTCATGTTGAGAATCGGGCGGCCGTGCTGGATCGCCACCACGCGCCGGTTGGAGTAGGTGCGGCCGTCGCGCGCGCGCTCGACCTGGTAGATCACCGGGTGGTGAAAATCGCCGGGCCGCAGGAAATAGGCATGCAGCGAGTGCGGCCGCCGGCCGTCCACGGTCTGGTGCGCGGCCGACAGCGCCTGCCCGACGATCTGTCCGCCAAACACCTGCGGCGCGCCGATGTCTCGGCTCTCGCCGCGAAAGATGTTGTCGTCGATGCGCTCGAGTTCGAGCAGGCTGATGACGTCGTGGAGTCCGGAACTCACCGTCTCAATGTCCGTGATGATCGCAGTCGAGAGTCTAGCGCCGATTTCGATTATGAGGGGTCAGGGGCTAGGGGCTAGGGGTCAGGGAGCACCGGCGATGCTGGAGGGTGAGTCGAAGGTCTTTTCGCCGAGCTTGAAGCCTTCGACCAAGCTCCCTGACCCCTGACCCCTAGTCCCTGACCCCTAAAAAAGCAAAGCCAACCGTTTACCATCACCCCCCATGCAGTCAAAGAACAAGACCACAAGCCAACTGCTGATCCTGCTGGCCGCGTCGATCGCGGGTTTTGTCGTGCTGGCCTGGTGGTCCGGCAGCGACTGGGGCCAGCGGCTCGACCAGGCCATCCTGCGCGCCCTGCTCTACACCGGGGAACCGGCCCGTCCGCTGGGTCCGGACTGGCTGCGCGAGGCGGGGCGCGACCTCACCGCGCTGGGCAGCATCAGCGTGCTGGTGTTCATCAGCCTGGCGGTCGGCGGCTGGCTGGCGCTGAAACGTCGCTGGCGGTCCGTGCTGGCGATGGCGGCCACCATCATCCCCGGCGTCCTGCTGAGTTTCGGACTGAAGCGATTGTTCTCGCAGCCACGGCCCGAGTTGATCGCCGACGTCACCCAGACTTTCACTTCCAGCTTCCCCAGCAGCCACGCCATGGCCTCGCTGATCGTCTACCTGGCCCTGGCTGACGTCATCAGCCGCCAGCCGGGCGCGCGGGCTGTTCGTCACTACCTGTTGTTCATGGCGCTGGCAGCCAGTTTCATTGCCGGCTTCAGCCGTCTCTACCT
>SL_3KL_010_SEDDRAFT_10004688_pt1 | contig 12351 bp, 13 predicted proteins | sample SodLakKL_010_SED_2_FD_10381 | JGI IMG/M metagenome (IMG submission 10381)
CGCTCGGCGCGATACCGGCGGCTATCTGGAGACCCTGATCGGCGAGGTAAGGGCCGGGCTCGAAGACTGGGAGTCACTGGACGAGACCATAGAGCGTATCGCCGAACTGTCACCATTCCAGCACCTGCTGCACTACGACGACTGGCATCGTGTAAACGTGAACCGCACCTACCTGTTACTGGAAGCCGCTCAATAGGCAAAGGGACGCGGGTCACGTGACAGCGGGATCGCGGATCCTGCAGCGCTGCACGCGGGCGCCCCGAGACTGCCGCCAAATCCATTGGCACGGCAAACTCGTGCCATCACGATGCCGCTGACCCGACCCCTCCCAAAAATGGCGACAGGCAAACGTGGTTCTGGCCTGTCCTCGGCCGGCTATCCTGCTTCGCAGTCCATGGAGAGTAGGACTGCAATGGCCGATGGCTCATCTGCACCGCATCGCTGAAGGTTCTTTCGGTCGGGAGGCTTCGACCAGGTCCGGTTGGACCGTGCGGAGGATCTCGCGCACCTGGGAAAACTTGATCCCAAACTCTGGTCGGTACTGAGCAGCCCCACCTCTGGTCTGGAGATCGACCGACGCACTCTGGAGCTGATCGACTCCGATCATGACGGTCATATCCGTGTCGCGGAGATTTTGGATGCGGTGTCCTGGACCTGCAAGCTACTGAAGGACCCGGTTAGCCGGCAATTCTGTTGCTGAGGTCGCCGCAGGATTGAAGGCCACCAGCAAGAGACGCTCCTGCCCGGGATTGAATCGTGGGGCGACGACACCCTCAATTCAGCGCATCAATTCCGCCCGGAAGCGGGGCCGAGTTCTGCTTGGAACTCGGCCCCTACTGTCATCCAGGAAAGCGCATTACGGGAAAGCGTTCAATGCTCGCTTAGCGCCTCTGTGCGGCTGTTTCAACCACTTCGCCACCCGTCTCTTCCGCATACGCTTCCGCGTCGGGCCGACGCATGAATGCGGCATATTCGTCTCCGGTCCGCACATACGATGCGGTGTGCCCAAATAGCTTGAGCCCAGTTCCTTTGTCGTAGACGTAACTGGCGTTGACAGGTTCACCCGCCTCATGGCGAGCCTCGAGGGCCTCCAGCATGGCACCGATCGACTCGAACTGGACGATTCCATCGTCACCGAACCAGGCCTCGGCGGGCATCAAACCCGGTGCCCCCGGCTCGGAACGCACGACTTTGGCAACCTGCGCTTCGTAGTCGAGTCCATCGGCTTCGAAAACGGCACGCACGAAGCGATCGTCAACCCATCGGTCGAAATCCAGGCTAGGTACATCGCGCTCGCGCTGCAGGGTTGAGTGATGGTATTTCAGGGCTTCCACCCACTCTGGCTTCAAAGTAACGTCCACCGAGGTGATACCACCCTCACTGAAATACAGGTAAAGCACCTCTTTGTTGATCGTCGTCCATTCCTCAATCGAAGTCGCGGCCCGCATGGGATCCTCCCGGATCCAATCCTGTGCCTCCATCGTGGCGCGGATGTACGCTTCGACAATACGCGGGTGAGCCTTTGCGAAATCGTCCCTTACCACTGTGCCGTGGAAGGTCGGCTGACCGACCTCTGAGCCGTCAAAGACCTTGCGTCCGAAGCCCCGAAACTCCATTAACTCCGACCAGGGTGTAAAATTCGCGTGGGCGTCAATGCGACCCGCGCGGATGTTGGCCACTCCGACGGGAGGACCTTGATCCCGCAAAGCAACGTCGCGGGAGAGCCCTGCCCGGCTCAGGGCATCGAGCGTCATCCCCCAGGCGGCACTGCCGAATGGCGTCGACAGTTCACGCCCTCTAAGGTCTTCCAGGGTTTGTGCATCGGAAGCGAGCGGTACGACGATGCCGTTCCCCGTACCGCGGGCGTTGTAACCCGTCATCGCGACAAACAGTGATTCGGCCCGGCCGGTGTTCTGGAAAGTGGCGCCGTTGACGATCAGCGGGTAGTCGCCCATCACGCCAAAGTCAAGTTGATTGGCGATCATCCGGTTCGTAATAGGCGGACCAGAATCGAAGTCCGCGTAGGTCACAAAAATATTCACTCCTTCGTATTCGCCGTCGGTCGGCAGGTGCTTCTCGAACAATCGAAGCCGCTGTATGACGATGCCGCCCGAGACGGTATTGGTGACTTGACTCTGGTGGCCAACGCGAACCTCGACGGTACTCGCAATGGCCGCAGACGAGAGGCTCGCCAAGGCCAACGCGAGCGCAGTGGGAATCCAACGATTCATGCCAATATCCTCTAGGTTTCGGAGACGAGTATCCGGTGAATTGGCGGACAATCACTTGTCATGTCCACTGAAAAACTATGCAGATCGCATGCCAAGGCGATCCGAAAGGCGAAAAAGCCCTAAAACCCGGATACTTGCTGGCTCTTCCCCCTCTCCTTTTTGCGCAGTGATCCTAGGGAGAACCTAGCCCGCACCAAATGCTCGACTGTTTTTGGTGCAACCCGCCCAATGTCAGTGCCATCCAGCCCACTCCAACCTGCCGACGACGATACACGGGCCCTCTTACCTGTTATAATAAGTTCATGAAAGCTATCCAATCAGCGATCGGGTACAGGGAGCGCGCACTCCCAGGCGTGCTAACGCAACTGCAGGTGCTAGGTCTGGTTATGGCGGCGCTCACAGCGTTTGCGGCGAACTCGATTCTGGCTCGCCTCGCTTTCACGACCACGGCAATCGATCCAACGCTGTACACGCTAGTGCGTATCCTGGCTGGCGCGGCTCTGCTCGGCCTACTGCTTCTGTGGCGCGGGCAGCCAAGTCATCGCTCCGGCGACTGGGCCGGGGCGGCAACACTGGTCGTTTATGCTTTCGCCTTTTCCTTCGCCTATCTGTATCTGGATGCCGCGACTGGGGCCCTGGTCATGTTCGCCTGGGCTCAAATCACCATGATGAGCGTTGGCCTATTGCGCGGAGAACGGCTGAATCTTGGTCAGGGAATCGGGTTCGGTCTGGCGGTTGTCGGCATCATCATTTTGCTGATGCCTCATGCTTCTGCGCCAACGTTGCCCGGAATCGTACTGATGTCGCTATCCGGCATTGCTTGGGGACTGTATTCGCTCCGCGGGCACGTGATGCATCTCGCGCTTGCCACCACGAGCGGGAACCTTCTGCGCGCCGCCCCGGTCGCCGCACTGCTCGCACTCATCGCGTTCCCTCTCTGGCANCCCGATCTTCTCGGGTTCGCATACGCAGCGATCTCCGGAGGAATCACCACGGGTCTTGGGTACGCATTGTGGTACCGGGTACTCCCAGAGATCAGGACTACCCATGCCTCGGTCGCGCAACTCGGTGTGCCTGTTCTCGCGGCATTGCTGGGCATCCTTCTTCTTTCCGAACCACTTACGCTGCGGTTCGGCATTTCGGTGATCACCGTGCTCGGAGGTATCGGCCTCGTGATTCTCCTACGCCAGCCGAGGGATTCCTGACAGTAAGCCAGTTCGTGCGCTGGGCTGGCATATGCTAACGTGCTCAAGGTTAGCTAGGGGAACTGCCGCCGCGTGAATCAGACAAAGCCGAGCGAGCGCAGTCAGACGGCCGGCGCGGACGTGCCGCTGTATGCCCATGTCAGGGAGACACTGCGCGATCGAATCCTCGATGGGACTTACCGTCCGCACGAACGCCTTCCGTCGGAGAGTCAACTGATGCGGAGCTTCAGCGTAAGCCGCATCACCGTCCGGCAAGCGCTGCGCGATCTCTCCAGCGAGGGGCTGATCTTTAGCTCGCAGGGTAAAGGGAGTTTCGTCAGCAAACCCAAGGCCGTCCAAAACGTACGGCGCCTCGAGGGCTTTGGCGAGGCCATGTCTGCACAGGGTTACGAAGCCACGGCGCGAGTTTTAGCGCTCGAAACCGTTACTGCTGAGAAGCGGGTACGCGACGAACTGAGTTTACCGGCTAGTGGCAAGGCGCAGGTCATCCGCTTAAAACGTGTCCGCTACCTGAACCGTGTGCCGGTTTCTGTGGAAATCAGCCACTTTCCTCTTGATGTCGGCGAGCCATTGATGCACCTCAATCTTTCCGGTGACGTGTTCCCGCTACTGGAAAACGTCGTCGGAATCCCGCTTGGCAGTGCGCGCATTCGAATCAACGCAGGGTTGCCAAGCGAGGAACACCAGGGGCTTCTCGGCGTAGACCGTCATCACCCAATCCTCCAAGTGGAACGGCTGACGAGAAGCTCCGTGGGGCGCCCCATTGACTACGAGTACCTATACTTCAACGGCGAAACCTTCGAGTACTGCTTCGAGGTGGACCGCGCCCGATAGGCATCCAACGGTTTGTTTTCAATGCCGACGCGTGCCCGGGCGGGGACTCAAGGTACCCAGCCCTACGCCGGACTTGCGCCCGAAATCGACTCGGCACGTTGGGCCGCGATCCTTTGGGTCAGTTCGGGCACAACCTCGAAAAGGTCTCCGACCAGCCCATAGTCCGCGACATTGAAGATTGGGGCGTCCGGATCCTTGTTGATCGCAACGATCACCCGGGATTCCAGCATGCCGGCGAGGTGCTGAATCGCACCCGAAATTCCGACAGCGATATACAGATCCGGCGCGACCACCTTGCCGGTCTGGCCGACCTGCAGATCGTTGGGAGCGAAACCCAAGTCGACCGCTGCCCGGGATGCCCCTATGGCCGCTCCCAATTCCGAGGCCAACGATTCCAGAATGCGGAAATTCTCGCCGCTACCCAAGGCCTTGCCCCCCGATATCACCGTCGAGGCCGATTCGAGGGTTGGCCGATCATTCTGTTCCATTAGCTGCAACCCTGTCTGACGGGTCCGGTGGCGAGGCTTGAGCGATGGAAGGCGTTCGAGCGTTGACTCGCCGCCGGTCACCTCGCAGGCTTTGAACGCGGTGGAGCGTATCGAAAGGATCTGTCGAGATTGCCGAACACGCACCGTTGCGAGGGCATTGCCCGCATAAATAGGCCGAACGAAGGTATCTGGGCCTTCGATCGCGATCACTTCCGAGACCATTTGGATGTCCGCCAGGGCCGCCAGTCTCGGCAGAAGATCCTTGCCAAAGCTCGTGCTCGCCGCCAACACGTGCGAATACCAACCGAGCAGGTCCACCAGGACCGGAGCGAGATCTTCGGCCATCAGCGGACTGTCCCCTTCGACGCCAAGGACCAGGATCCGGGACACGCCGGAAATCTGCCGGAGCGACATTTCCCGTGTTTCATCGCAGGGTCCGAGGACAAGGATGTCCACCGCCCCACCGATCCCGGTTGCGGCCGTAATGGCGGAACGGGTGCTCTTTTCGACCTCGCCTTTGGCGCTGGTATCAATAACCAGGGTTCGGACGGTCATTGTCAGATTACCTCCGCTTCAAAACGAAGCTTTTCGACCAGTTCATCCACGTCTGCAACGCGGATTCCGGGAGTGCGTTCGGGGGGGCGGGAAACGCGCAGAACCTCGGCCCTGGGGCTCGTGTCGACGCCAAGATCCTCGGCTTTAAGGGTCGCAATGGGTTGTTTCTTTGCGCGCATGATCGCGGGCAACTTCACGAACCGGGGTTCATTGAGACGCAGGTCTGCAGTGACCACTGCCGGCAACTCGGCGGCGACGGTCTGCAGTCCGCCATCGATCTCGCGGGTTACGCGGATCTCGGTGCCCTCGATCTCGATGTCGGAGGCAAACGTTGCCTGCGGCCAGTCCAGCAACGCCGCCAGCATCTGGCCGACCTGGTTCGAGTCGCCGTCGATCGCCTGCTTGCCGAGTATCGCCAGTTGCACTGACTCCCGACGGACCACCTGTTCGAGCAGCCGCGCCACGGCAAGCGGCTCGGGTGCTTCCGCCAGATCGATCCGCAGAGCGCGGTCGGCGCCCATGGCGAGACTTGTCCGCAAGACGTCCTGCACGGCTTCGCCACCGATCGAAACCCCGATGACCTCGGCCGCAGCACCCGACTCCCGCAACCGGAGGGCCGCCTCCATCGCGATCTCGTCGAAGGGGTTCATCGACATGCGCACGTCCTGGGTCTCCACCCCCGAGCCGTCCTCGCGCACACGTATGTGAACGTTGTAGTCGATCACTCTTTTTACCGGGACCAGTATCTTCATGTTGTTTCTCCTGTCAGGCCCTACATACCCGAGTACTGCGGGCCCTCCCCCCCCTCGGGGGGCTGCCAACGGATGTTCTGGGTCGGATCCTTGATATCGCAGGTTTTGCAGTGCAGGCAGTTGGATGCATGGATCAGAAGCCGGGGCCCTGCTGGATTGGGTTCAATTTCATAGACGCCTGCCGGACAGTAGTTAGCCTCGGGTGAACCATAGAGATCGTGATTGATCGTCACTTCTCGCCCTGGCTCCCGAAGCTTCAGGTGACACGGTTGCCCTTCGCGGTGATGGGTCCCGGAGAGAAAGACCGACGAGGACAGGTCAAAGCTCACCCGGCCATCTGGCTCCGGGTAGCGGATGGGTTGGACGGACTCCTTGCGCGCAGTCTGTTGGTGATCTGCGTGGTTGGACAGGGTCCAAGGGGCTCTTCCACGCAGCAGGAGGGTGTCGACGGCCGCGTACGCAAGCCCGCCCCAGAGTCCAAAACGCGCAAATCCAGGCCGGATGTTTCGAGCCACCCGCAACTCGGGCAGGAGCCAGGAAGCTTCCATGCGACTGCGTAGACTCGGATATTGGGCGACGGGACCTTCAGAGCCGGGAATCAGGGTGGTGAACACCTGCTCGGCGGCCAGGGCCCCGGATTTCAGGGCCATGTGGGTNCCCTTGATGCGTGGCACGTTCAGAAATCCGGCCGAATCGCCCACGAGCAACCCACCCGGAAACTCAAGCCGGGGTAACGACTGGTAGCCTCCCTCCACAAGCGCGCGAGCCCCATAGGCGATGCGCCTCCCGCCCGCAAGGTGCGCCAGAATCGCCGGATGCGTCTTGAAGCGTTGCATCTCCCGGAACGGGGACAGGTACGGGTTGCGGTAATCGAGCCCGACGACCAGGCCAACCGACACCAGGTTGTTGTCGTAGTGGTATAAAAAGCCGCCACCGTAGGTTGACCGATCCAGGGGCCACCCGACGGTATGCAGGACGTGCCCTGGACGGTGGAGCTCGGGATCGACCTCCCAGATTTCCTTGATGCCAAGCCCGTAAGTCTGCGGCGATGAATGATCTGCCAGCCCGAAGCGGGCAATCGCCTGCTCAGCGAGCGAGCCGCGACATCCTTCCGCGAGAACGGTCATCCGCGCCCGAATCTCTACCCCAGGCTCGTATGCCGGGCCAGGTGAGCCGTCCGGCTCCAGACCCATGTCCGAGGTGGCGATCCCGCAGACCCGGCCCGTGTGGTCCAGAAGCAATTCTGACGCCGCAAATCCGGGATAAATATCGACGCCGAGCGATTCAGCCTCGGTACCGAGCCAGCGGCAAAGCCGCCCCAGCGAACCGATGTAGTGGCCGTGGTTGCGCAGCACTCCCGGAGTCGGCAGACGCAACGCCCTGGATCGCGTCAGGAGCCGGAACTCGTCGCGAGTGGCAGGAGTGTCCAGCGGAGAACCGCGCTCACGCCAGCCCGGGATCAGCTCATCCAGGCCACGCGGGTCGATGACTGCGCCGGACAGGATGTGAGCACCGATCTCGGGACCTTTCTCGATCAGGCATACCGACAAAGGGAATTCAAGCAGTTCGGCCAATTGGCGCAGACGGATCGCGGTCGAGAGCCCCGCTGGACCCCCGCCCACCACCACCACGTCAAATTCGATTTGCTCGCGCTGCATCACGTCTTCCCAGGCTTGGTAAACCCCACCTCACTGCTCCACGAAGGCTCTTTCGATCACGTAGTCACCCGGCACCCCGGTTCGGGGTGAAACCTCGAAACCGCGGGCATCCAGCAGCGCACTGAGATCCTTCAACATGGCCGGACTGCCGCAGAGCATCACGCGATCCTGAGCGGGGTCGATCGGGTCGAGCCCGAGGTCCTCCGTCAGGCGCCCGGTATCCAGCAGGGTTGTGATACGGCCTTCGTGAACGAAGGGTTCGCGCGTGACGGTGGGGTAGTACAGCAGTTGTTCGCGGACGAGATCGCCGAGGTATTCGTGCTCCGGCAACTGTTTTGCAAGATAGTCCTCGTAGGCGAGTTCGCTGCGGTAGCGCACGCCGTGAACGAGGATCACCTTTTCGAAACGCTCATAGGTCTCGGGATCCCGGATGATGCTCATGAACGGCGCAAGCCCCGTGCCGGTTCCCAACAGGAACAGGTTCTTGCCCGGACGCAGATCATGGATCACCAGCGTCCCAGTGGCCTTGCGACTCACGAGGATTTCATCGCCCGCCTTGAGGTGCTGCAGCCGCGAGGTCAGCGGCCCGTCCTGCACCTTGATGCTCAGAAACTCCAGGTGCTCCTCGTAGTTCGGGCTCACTACACTGTATGCCCTCAAGACCGGCTTGCCCTCCACCTCAAGGCCGATCATTACGAAATGGCCGTTTTCAAAGCGGAGCCCCGGGTCACGGGTTGTGGTGAAACTGAACAGACTTTCGTTCCAGTGCTGGACACTGAGGACCTGCTGTCGGTCACATACGGCCATGGTCGCTTCCTCTAACGATGGTCAGACATTCGGGAAATCAATTGGGTTGAGACGGCCGGCGGATCTTGAGGGAGTTCCAGCAAGTAGCGCCAAGGGTACAGTCCGCGGTCGTGGCCATCGCTGAAGCGCAGGCGCAGTGCTCCAACGCCGTAGACCTCTACGTCACGGATGCCGATCTCGGGGGATGCGGCAGGGGGCGCCCCAGTGCGCCGGAGATGCTCGCAATCCGCACAGCGACAGGCGTCGCGCAGGCGCTGGATGGATATGCGCTTACGGTCCCCGTCGCTCCAGAGCAGGTCGAGGCATCCGGCTCCTCTATCCACTGTTATCTCCACGGGCGGCGCTGCCGGGGTCATCGGTGCGCCTCCGACACTCCGGCAGCCAGACGGCTCGCCAGCAACACTTTACGGCTACCTATCATGACAAGTTCTCCCAATCGTCAACGCTGCAGTTCCGCCAACTTATCGCTCCGATCGATCCACTCCTCTGCGTCAGGAAGCGGGTCTTTGCGCAGAGTCAGTGGCGGCCATTGCGCGGCCAGCTCCGCGTTCAGGGCGATCATGTGTTTCTGATCCTCTGGCAGGTCGCCCTCGGCGCGGATCGCGTCTGCCGGACACTCCGGCACACACAGATCACAATCGATGCACTCGTCGGGTGCGATCACCAGCATGTTCGGGCCTTCACGGAAACAGTCGACGGGGCAGACCTCGACGCAATCGGTGTACTTGCAGCGGATACAATTCTCATTGACCACGTAGGCCATCTCGGGGTCCTCCTCCGGCAAGGGAGCGGGGATTCCTGCCCGCTCCCCGCCGCCATTCAGTTGGTCTTACGCCGCCAGTCGCGAGCGCGCCCACAAGGCGATCTTGCGCACGTCGGGGTCGGCATCGTCCATAGCGCTCTCGATGTATGGTCGGGCATCCTCGTGTGCGATTTCCCCGAGTGCCCCCACGGCCGCCTTGCGCAGATTCGATACGGCGTCGTCCGTGCATACACCGATCGCCGGGATCGCCTCGATCGCGTGCAAAGTCCCGAGCGCCTCGACGGCTCGCTCACGGACTTGCCAGGTCTCGTCACGCGTTGCCGCGATCAGCGCCTGCACGCCACCGGAGAATCCCTGCTTTCCGATCACCCCCGCAGCCTCGGACCGGACCATCCAATGCGGGTCCTTCAGCGCGGCCAGAAGAGCCTCCCCGACCAACTCCGGCGTGCTGTAGGACAGCGCACTGACCGCCACCCTCCGAACCTCGGCATCGTCGTCCCCCGACACGCGCGCAATCAATGCGGGGAGATTTTCCCGTGAGCGCAGCCAACCCAGCACGGAGACGGCCTCGCGCCGGACCGTGGCATCGGCGTGCTCCGCCAGCGACAATGCCGGCGCGCAGGCCGCGTCCAGGCGCATCGGCTTCAATGCGCGTAATGACGCAGTAATCACGAAGGGGTCTTCACTACTCTGCAGGGAATCGAGCAGCATGGGGGCCGCGTCGGGATCCTTCAGATCGGCGAGGGCATTCGAAGCCGCAAGCCGAACCGCTTCGTCGGAATCGCTGAGAGCCGAAAGCAGTGCGTCGGCGATGTCTCCGGACTCGAACTCATCGACCACCTTCGCGGCTTCACGGCGAACGGCCGGATCGGGATCCTGCAAGGCCAGCGTGAGAAGCCCGGCTGCCTCCGGCCCGGTAAAATCAACCAGATCAATCACCGCGACACGGCGGACGCCCGGGTCCTCTGAAGCCAGCTTTTCGGCAATGTTTCGGATTTCGGGATCGCTATACGACATGACGTGACCTCAGCTCAGTAGATACGGGATGTTGACGGTAACGGCATCGGTCGGGCAGTCCTTTTCGCAGGGCATGCAGTACCAGCACTCGTCGTAGCGCATGTGCGCTTTCCCGGTGACCTCGTTGATCATCAGCACGTCGAGCGGGCAGACGTCGATGCAGACGCGGCAACCCTTGTCAGCGATACATTTATCGTCATCCACGACCACGGGAACGGTGGTCTTGTGATCGGCAAGCGGCATAGCGGATCTCCTCAGGCTTGGGCGCCGCTGCTGATGCGCAGGGACGAATAGGCGGCACGTTCCGCATCGTTCAGCGGCACGACGTAATCATCGACCGGGCGCTTCGCCGTCTGCATGCGGCCCGCATCGTCCTTGTACAGGCGACTGTGGCAAAACCAGTTCTCGTCGTCCCGTTCCGGATAGTCGATGCTGTAGTGATAAAGCCCCCAACGCGACTCCTTGCGGAACAGGGAGGCGCGTGCCGCCATTTCAGCGCAGTCGACGATGGAGTGGACCTCGAGCGCCCGCAGCAATTCGTGGGGGTCGCGTGCGCTCAGGCGCGGCAAATCGGCCTTTACCTGCAGAATCCGCTCCAGGCCGATTTCCATCTTGCGGGTGATTTTGGGCGGCTGCAGGTAGTCGTTCACCAGCCGGCGGACCTTGTATTCCATCTGCTCGGGCGGGATGCCATCTTCCAGTTGGCGTGGGCGCATGACCCGCGCAAGTTCCTGGTCCAGCGCGTCCGTATCGGGCTCGGCCAAATCCACACCGGAGACGTAATCGGCCGCGCTCTCGCCACAAATCTGCCCATAAACGAACGCACCCAGCATGTAACTGTGCGGTACTGAAGCCATGTCCCCGGCCGCGTACAGTCCCGCAACCGTGGTTTCGCCACGCTCGTTGATCCAGACACCGGAAGCCGAGTGCCCGCTACAGAACCCCACCTCGGAGATGTGCATTTCCAGCATGTGCTCGCGGTAGTTCGTGCCCCGGCTGGCGTGAAAACGGCCCCGGGACGGACGCTCGTTGGTGTGCAGGATGGTCTCGATCTCCTCGATCGTCTCTTCGGCGAGATGGCTGACCTTCAGGAACACAGGGCCTTTGCCGCCTTCCAGCTCCCGGTAGAACTCCAGCATCATCTGCCCAGACCAGTAGTCACACTCGATGAACCGGTCGCCATGCGCATTCGCCGTGTAGCCACCCAGCGGCCCGGTCACGTAGGCGCAGGCGGGCCCGTTGTAATCCTTCAACAGCGGATTGATCTGGAAACACTCCAGGTTCGCGAGGTCCGCTCCGGCGTGATAGGCCATCGCGTGACCGTCGCCGACATTCGTAGGATTCTCGTAGGTTCCGTAGAGATAGCCCGATGTCGGCAGGCCCAGCCTTCCCGCTGCACCCGTAGCCATGATCACGGCCTTGGTCCGGATCAGCAGCGGTTCGGACGTCCGCGTGTTGACGGCAAAGACGCCGGCGATTCGGCCATTGCGATCCTTGAGCAGCCGAGTGGCCTGGAACCGGTTTTCCACGCGTACGCGGTTCCGGCGCAGACGGCGATAGAGGATCTTCTTGACGTTGTGACCCTCGGGCATCGGCAACACGTAGGTGCCGAGGTGATGCACCTTCTTGACGTCGTAATCGCCGGTCTGGTCCTTCTGGAAGTGCACACCCCAGTCGTCCAGCTTCCGAATCATGTCGTACGAGCGCTCGGCGTAGGCCAGCACCGCTTTCTGGTGGACGATCCCGTCGTTCGCGATCGTGATCTCCTTCACGTACTGCTCGGGCGTTGCGCGCCCAGGGATAATGGCGTTGTTCAGGCCATCCATCCCCATCGAGATCGCGCCACTGCGCTTCACATTCGCCTTTTCGAGCACGAGCACGTCGAGTTTCGGGTTCTTTTCCTTGACCGTGACGGCCGCCAGGGGTCCTCCGGTGCCTCCCCCAATCACCACGACATCGACAGTCAGGGTTTCGATTTCAGAAATATTCATGTTTGCTCCTGCGAAGGCCCCTCGGGGAGCCCAATGGCTGGATGGTTAAC
>SL_3KL_010_SEDDRAFT_10004689_pt1 | contig 12350 bp, 9 predicted proteins | sample SodLakKL_010_SED_2_FD_10381 | JGI IMG/M metagenome (IMG submission 10381)
TCCCCGGACATCCCGAAATGGGTCGGATAGAGAGTATCCGGCTTGATATCGCGGAGCTTATTCAATGTTTCCTGCCACTGTTCGATATGGATATCGGGCGGTGGAGTCGGTGGTACAACCGGTCCGCCGGCAATTCTGATCCCCGCTGCATCGCCGGTAAATGCAATTCCCTCTATTATGTATACATTGTGGTGCGATGCGTGTCCCGGTGAATCGATTACCCGGATTTCATTCCCGCCGATTTTGATCCTCTGACCGTCTTCCGTCGCCCGTAGACGGTCTTCCGGAACGGGATTTATCGTACCCCACAATTCTTGCATCTTATCGCCGTATATCCGCTCAGCCGACGCAACGAGTTTTGATGGATCGGCAAGGTGTTTTGCACCACGGGGGTGGACATAGATCATCGCCCCCTTCTCAGCAAGCCTCCACGCCGCGCCTGAATGATCGAGATGGATATGTGTGACGAATACATGTTGTATATCTTCAATAGAAAAACCGGCCTCACTGACGGATCTTTCGAGGTTTTCATAAACCGTATCGGGGCCGGTTTCTATCAATACCGGTCCCTCGTTTGTCTCTATTACATAGGCAGCAATTACATTCGGTACAAAGAAATTAAGATCGAATTGATGAAGATTCATGATCATTTGTCCACAGGTTGGTTTTACATATACACTAAAAAAGTAACGGAAAAATATGAAAGTTCCAAATGGAGATTGCTTGCGTCGTATTCAAAGAATTCTTAATTTCACATAACCGGTGTACATTATACAAATGACGGAAATATTTTCCCATACATTATGCCCTAATAATGTACATCCCATAAAAATAATATAACAGCCAGTAAATCCCCTCCCGACAACGACATTCCGATGGCTTGGTAATCATCAGTCTCCCCTTTTATTAAAAGTCGCAGACCATCTTGCTTCCCCTTGCATCTCATCTCCCCATTCCTTTACTTATATTTTTATAATGTTCCACAAAATGAGGATGTGTTATGATCTGGGAGCAGAAGACAATCACGCTCAAATCCCGAGGACGGGGATTTCATATCGTTACCGATGAAATTACCTCGCAATTGGCGGAATTGAAGAATATCACCACCGGCATTGCACATATTTTCATCAAACACACCAGCGCGAGCTTAACCATCAATGAAAATGCCGATCCTGACGTGCGGGTGGATATGGAAACGCATTTCAACCACATGGTCCCTGAAGATGAATCGTATTATCGCCACACGCTTGAAGGACCTGACGATATGACATCCCACATTAAAAGCTCGCTTCTCGGCAGCAGCGTTTTTGTGCCCATAACCGACGGGAAATTCAATGTCGGAACATGGCAGGGCATATTCCTGTGCGAACACCGAAACAGCCCACACCACCGCAAGGTCGTTGTGACACTCTTCGGAACAAATGAAAAAAAATAATTACGAATCGGAAATTATTCAATTTGCGAATGGTCGAAAAATTCCGCATATTGGTTGTTCACTATGTATAAAAAAGTTACTGAACAATGCAGGAGGAACTGTACATGGCGCGCGCAATGAGTAATATGGAGTACTTTCGCCAGTTTATTAAAGATAAAAATGTAGCATCCCTCTTCCCCACATCACAATTTGCTGTCAAGCGAGCCTTCAAAAACATAAACTTGAACGGATATAAAGTTATCGTTGAATACGGACCCGGAGAGGGCGCCTTTACCCGCCGGATGCTTAATGAAATGGCTCCTGATGCCACTCTCATCGCAATTGAAACGAATGAAGAAATGGTAAAAGTATTGAATGAGATCAACGATAAGCGTCTCATTGTCGTGAAAGATTCGGCCGAAAATATTAAAGGCATTCTCAAGCAAAACGGTTTTGACAATGCGGATTGTGTCGTATCAGGGATACCGTTTACTTTTCTTAAACGGCATCAACGCGAAAATATCGTAAAACGTACAAGAGAAGCATTAAACGGCCACGGTATGTTTATCGTATACCAGAATTCCTATTATGCAGTTAAGTATCTTGAAAAAGAATTTGATCACATTGCCCGCGATTTTGAACCACGCAATATTCCGCCGCTTTTCATAATGCGGTGTACTATATAATCAGTTGCCTGTTGACGGTTATCAGTTTCCGGATTACCTTTCCCTATGTAAACCGGAAACTGAAAACTGTAAACACAAAACCCGATGCACTAACGCTGTCTCCTCTGAATATATTTATCCACATCAAATTTTCGCTTCGCGCCGTTGTAATTCATATACCTGACTTTACCGAACACCGGGCGTTCCGCCCACGCGCGGTCATGGACGCCGCCGATACTCCAGGCAAGACCGGTATAACCGTTTGGATCACGCCCGTCGAGTTCGTATTTATCATTTAAATAAATGCCGATCGCAAGCGCTTCCTCCGGTGAATCAGTCCATTCAAGAATTTTCTTCGCCCAATACATACGCATATAACCATGCATCTTACCGGTTTCGACCATCTCGATCTGAGCAGCATTCCATAACGGATCGTGAGTACGTGCCTGCTCAAAATCATCGACTGAATATACATGGTCACGGGCATCATTCCGGTGCTCGTTCAATGTTTTCTGTGCCCAGGCCGGAAATCCATCGAATGAATCGTACTGTTCGTTATAAAAACAAAAGTTATCAGATAACTCGCGGCGAATAATCAATTCTTCAAGAAATACCTCACGCGATAGTTTTTTCTTTCTGCTTGAGGTAACTGCAAGCGCTACACGCTGGGCGGATATTTGCCCGAAATGCAGATATGGTGATAGATTGGATACGGCATTCTTGTTTGGGTCGTTGCGGTCATCGGCATAATGTGTAATCCGGTTATTGAGAAATTCATCCAGCATTTTTGCAGCAGCTTTTTCACCTGATTGTAACCACGCAACCTTCCCCACTCCGGTATCGACTTTCAATGAACTTCGCGCTTTAATCCAATCAACCGGGTCAGGCAATGTATCATTATGCGGATGTTTTTTCACCCCTGGTATTTCCACCAGGTATTTATCGAGCAATCGATGTATCTTGGGGCGAATCGTGTAGGCACCGAACTCCTGCTTATCAGATGCATCCCTGCACGGTACTATATTGTGTGCATCCACTTCGTAAAACGAAACCCCGGCTGACTTCGCTGCCTTCTCCTTCCAGGATCGCTGGATTTTGATTGGCGAAAAATCAGATATAATCACACTTGCTTTTATTTTACGGATATATTCGGGGATTCTCTGCTCCGGCGATCCGCTCAACAGGGTAAAAGGTATTGCATATCTGCGAAGTGTACTCTCAACCTCCTCTAATCCTTGTATCATAAACTCATACTGGCGAACCGTTGCGTCAAGAAACCGGGGGACCAGGCAAAAGACCACCTCAAGCCATTCCTTTCGTTCAAGCGCAATTTCCTGAGCATATACTAATGCCCAATTATCATGAACGCGCTGATCCCGACTCATCCAATAGACAACAGGGCCGGATGAATGATCACCCCTGATCAATGTTTTTGTTCTAAAATTGTCTACCATAGTGCATCAATATAATGATTTTTGTCCTAAGAATCTGTTTCTCATTAATTCGTAAAAATTGTAAATCAGTCTATTTTTAATTATCTTGTAAGTTACATATTTACAGGATTTATGAAGTTTTTTTCATTACATCCTGCCTGTGTTTACTACTGTGGAGCATATATGCGTTTACTATTATTCGGCCCTCCCGGTGTGGGCAAGGGAACACAAGCGACGTTACTCAAAGAGGAATACAAAATTCCCCATATATCAACCGGTGACATTCTACGGCAGGCAGTAGCCGAAGAAACAGAACTGGGATTAGAAGCAAAAAAATATATGGATAAAGGTGAACTCGTACCGGACGAAGTTATGATCGGCCTGGTGCGTGAAGTTTTTAATTCACCGCTCTGTGAAAAAGGATTTATACTGGACGGTTTTCCGCGCACCGTTGCACAAGCCGAAGCACTGGATCGGGTATTTTCAGAACTATCCATTGAGCTTGATGCAGTTATTGATTTTCAAGTAGAGGAAAACGAAATAATAACGCGACTATCAAAACGGTTAACATGCCGCTCATGTAAGAGTATTTTCAATACATTGGTTGATTCACTCGATCAGAACGGATCGTGTCCTAACTGCGGCGGAGAACTTTATCAACGGGATGATGATAAACCCGATGTGGTAAAGCAACGCCTACAGGTTTACAATCAATCGACGATGCCTGTTCGTGAATATTACCAAAAATCCGGCAAGCTCGTCACAATAAATGGCAGCGGTGACATCGATAAGGTAAACAAACAGATTCTTGATGCAATTCAAGAACTGAACAAGCAATAAAACATTTGGAGAACAGAGCATTGTGGAGCAATTGAAAACCTTCCGAAAACCGACTATGAAAGACCTTAAGGACAAGCCGATGGTGGTGGCACATCGGGGGTTTTCAGGGAAAGCACCCGAGAATACGATCGCAGCGTTCAACTTAGCACTTGAAACGGGTGTTTCGATGATCGAATTTGATGTTCAAATGTCGAAAGATAATAAAGTAGTGGTTATCCATGATTCGACAGTTGACCGTACAACCGACGGGACGGGCAAAGTCTCGGATATGGAACTCCATGAACTCAAAATGCTTGATGCCGGCTCATGGTTCGATGAAAAATATAGAAATGAACGGATCCCTACTCTGGAAGAGGCGATTGAATTGATAATACCAGACGCTCTGGTTAATATAGAATTGAAATCGAATCGTATTGTTAGAAAAGCCGATACACGCATAGTCAATGCAACAGTTGATATAATACGAAAAAAGAAATTGATCGACCGTGTATTATTTTCATCATTCAACCATAAATTGATTAAATATCTAAAAGAGTATGAACATCGGGCACATACGGGAGTAATATTTCATCCGGTTATGCATTTTGGCCGGGTGCCGTCAGCCCTGGCAGCTCCGTCCCGGTCGGAAGTATTTGTCTGTTCCAAACGGGAGGTCACCCGAAGACGTATCGCTGATGCTGAAAACCATAATATAATTATAGGCGTATACGGTGTTGATCATCCCGATAATATAAAAGAAATGCTATCGCAGGGAATACACGTGCTCGTCTCCGATAATCCCGATATAGTAATAGAGAATCTGCAACAACACAATATACAAAAAGCATCATAAATAAGGAGTGAACGATAGTGTGGAGATATAAAGGAATACTATGCATGCTTTTACTGAGCGTGATTTTTAAACCGGCATTAAGTAGTGATGAAGGCCGTGAAATAGAGCAAAATCTCAGTTCGATGACGCAGGAGAATGCCCGCGGGTATCTGATGCCGTTAATGGAATCATACTCCTCTTCGACACTCCGGTCAACATACCATTCAGCCGAAATCAATAAAGGCTTCAATATATATATCGGCATGAAAGCAATGATGGCATTTATTCCCGACGAGAGCAGATCTTTTTTTGCAACGACAGCTAACGGCGAGTCGTCTAAAAAAACGGCAACGGTTGTCGGCGATAGAGGAAATGATACATTCCCGAATGGATTCAATTGGCATGTTGTACCGGTAATGATCCCGCAACTTCAAATCGGAAATATTCTCGGCACAGAATTTTCATTCCGATATTTACCTTCTACAAAATTCGATGATAAAATCGGTGATTTCAATGTAATCGGCGGAGGTATCACGCACAGTCTGAGCCAGTATCTCCCGGAAATACCGGTTCAATTCGCAATTCAGGGATTTTTCCAAAAAACGAAATTAGGAAATATTTTTGAAACAACTGGATCGGCTTATAATTTTCTGGCAAGTTCACGGTTTGCCGGACTAACGCTGTATGGTGGGCTGGGATATGAAATTACCGACATCGACGTGCAGTATAATTATTATCCGCCTGAATATGATCCATCACACTCCACTTCACAGCCCGGAGTAATATCTTTTACCGAGTCGATCGATGATCAATTCCGGGCAACGCTTGGAATGTCGCTGCGATTTATTATATTTAATCTTAACGCCGATTATAGTTTTGGTGATTATCAAATAGCAACTCTTGGTTTGGGTATTTCAATATAGGGGGCAGTGTTATCCTATTATGAACAGATATGCTGTACTATTACTGTTTATTTCCTTGATATCATTTATCGGTTGTCGCGGACCGGATGATGAGCGGATTGAAAGCGCCAATATTTTGTTTGAACGGGCTGTTCAATATACCGATCGCGGCCGGTATGAAGAAGCGGAATCAGCGTTCAGGAATCTTCTTCAGGTTGACGCCGATCTTGGAAGAACCGAGCGTGTTGCACAACACCAACGGTATCTCGGAATAATCGCGGAAAATCTGGGACGATTTAATGAAGCCCGCGACTGGTATACCCGATCGATTGAAACCTCCCGGCGAGCTGCAAGCCATGAAGGTATTCTAAACGGCATGAACATGCTTGTCGAACTCGCACTGACAATCGGCGACAAAGAAAAAGCATTCCAGCACCTACAGAACGCACTCACCTATACACATTTTTTTAATTATCCACGGGGTGAATCCATCACATTGATGCATTTCGGTAGTTTCGAGGCCGAGCGCGGAAGGTTCGACATTGCACACCGGCATTTTACCCGTGCCTTTCAAATTGCATCGGGATTAAACGATCCGGAACTACAATTCCAAACACGTATAGCACTTGCAAGAAGTTATATACGCCAAGGTCATTTTAATCAAGCATATGAACATATACAGGAAGCTGAAAATTTAAAAAATACTATCAACAATCAATCGGACAGAATAGATTTTATACTGGCCTCGGGTGAACTCTACGAACAGGCAGGGCAATACGGCGAAGCACTTACATTATATGAGGAAGGTTGGAATACCCACCGCGAACAACCTCGAAACGATAAAAACTTTTTACGTTTGATTGAGTCGCTTGCCGACAGTTATCTAATACACGGTAAATACCGGGATGCTCTGTCATTCTATAATATGCTCGCAGATTTAAGCCGGGATTATGACCGCAAGATAATACACGGCTATGCTTTACTTGGTAAATCCGACGGATTTTTAAAATTTGGTATTGTCGTTGACAATAATGATTATATCCAACAGGCAATAGAACTTGCACGTCACGCCGAAGCGCATTTCGGATCGTTATATTACTTTACCGGTCAGGCGTATGCTGTTTTCCAACAAGCGCGGGGAGCCAGTTTGCTGGGACGTGCCGGCGATGCAATTCAATTGTACAGGAGCGCCCTCGCATTTCTCACCGAGACCTTGACTCCCGAAGGAGTATTTCACTCGCAAATAAGATTTGAACAGAGAAATAACTTAACGAACCCTCATACTGCTATCACGAATTTTTTTGTGAATGAACTAATTCAGAACGGGAGATACGACGATGCCTTCCGGTTTACCGAACTTAACCGGCAGAATATCCTTAATGAGAAAGTATTGAGAATCGGCCTCACTTCATCCGATGAATATTCTGCGGCATACGCCGATTCACTGACACGATCATACAGAAAACTGCGTGGCCTGGACTATGCCCGACTGCGCTCCTACGATCGAAACCGCCAACTCTCTGCACAACGGAATACACTCAGGAAAATGATAACCTCAACCCGTGAATCAATTGAAAGTTTGCAGGGCACACTGTCCGAATCGTTGCCGAACAGCAGACGCTTATTTGACAAAAATGTACCATCACGTACTACCTATCAACAAGCACTGCCGGCAGGCAGAACACTCATTTCGTATTATGCTACACATACACATCTTCATACCTTCATTATGAACCGGGGTTCAATGCAGGTTCATTCACAGGTGATACCGAAGGAAGTAGTAACGGCACGCACTCAGGCATTACAACGGTTATTGGCTTCTTCTATTTTATATGAAGCTGAAAATAATACACTCGACCGGACACTCCAGCGTGAATATGATGAACATGAACGGTGGATTTATAATACTTTTTTGCAACCGGTACTTGCAAGAACAGGTGCTATACAACATGCCGTCATCGTTTTACCAACAGGAATGCATGATCTCCCATTACACGCTTTGAGAAATCCGCAGCGAAGAAATGAATTCATTGCATCAAATATACGCTTTTCGTATTTGCCATCTGCAACCGTTCTGACATTTCAACTGCAACCTCCCCGACATGTTTCGAACATCGCTGCCTTTGGTAACCCCGGTGGAAACGACTGGGATATTGACTATGAGATACGCGATATACGAGGAATATTTAACAATGCGCGTCTCTATCTTGAATCAAATGCCACTCTTGAACGACTAAAAGAAGAACGCGGAGATATTTTACACCTGGTATCGGAATTTTTCTATCAGCCGCACTTTCCGGAACACTCACACTTCTCGCTCACACGAAGCGGTTCTATTGCAGTACGAAACTTTGAACTGAAACATCTCACCGGGTTGCACCCATTTTCAAATGTTGTGTTATATAATTCAGGTGATGTTATCGAGGGACTCAGTATTGTTCATCCCTATTTATTGTATCTGAACGGCAGCCGTTCAATTGTTGTCAATCATTGGAAACGAGAGGCACGACCGGCAAAATGGTTCAATGAAAATATTTACTCAAATCTCTCGATAGAATATTCGTTCATTGAGGCATATCACGAGGCGCAAAAAACCCTCATTTCCACGCCGGAATACTCACATCCACACTTCTGGGGATCCTTCTTTTTATATTCACCCTGATTTTTATGCTTCCCCCTATTGACATTGTCAAAATTTGTGCGTATTATTAAAACGCTCAAAACGCTCATCATAAAACTTAAAAGGTACTATCGCTTTATGCTATTAAAGTTTAATGGTTTGATCGCCATATTCTTGATTCTAGTCGGATTTTTAGAATTGACGGCCCAGGATACGCAACGCACCGGCAGTATTACCGGTACGGTAAATAATAGTATAACCCGTGAGCCGCTCATCGGCGCAAATATTGTTATTTTCAATACAACGCTCGGTGCGGCAACAAACGCAAACGGACGCTTCCGAATAGATAATGTTCCGGTAGGTACATACGTTTTACGGGCTTCAATGATCGGTTTTTCTTCCTCAACAGTGACGGATGTTGTCGTATCAACGGCGCGTCCGGCAGAAGTGGAATTCACCCTACAGGAATCCAATATAGAGCTTGAGGGCGTTACAGTAACTGCCGGGTTTTTCCAGAAACTACCCGGAGCACCACTGAGCACACAATCACAATCCTATGAAGAAATACGCAGATTACCAGGTGGTTTTGAAGATGTTGTGCGGGCCATTTCAATTTTACCCGGCGTGGCACAAGTTCAGGCAGGGCGGAATGATCTTATCGTTCGCGGCGGAGCGCCGAGCGAAAATCTTTTTCTTGTCGATGGCATCGAAGTAACGAACATCAATCACTTCGGTACTCAGGGTGCAACCGGCGGACCGCAAAGTTTTATCAATCTTGATTTTGTAAACGGTACAAATTTTTCTACCGGGGGATTCGGTGTCCAATACGGCGACCGGCTTTCGTCTGTATTGGAAATTGATTTACGCAACGGCAGAACCGATCAAATTGGAGGAAAAGCGACAATATCCGCCTCTCAGTTCGGATTGAATCTTGAGGGACCGATTAATGAAGATGGGAATTTCATATTTTCCGCACGCCGTAGTTATCTTGATCTGATCTTCAGAGCAGCGGGATTCGGTTTCGTTCCCGAATACTGGGATTTCCTAGGAAAGGTCGATTACCGTGTTTCAAAAAACGACCGGATATCGGTATTAGGTATTGCCGCGTTGAATAATATTCGTATATTTAATGACACTGAACAACAACGTTTTGATAACTCAAGAATTCTTTACAGTAATCAGGATCAATATATCGGGGGAATATCATGGAGGCGGTTGGTGTCATCGGGATATTTGACCGTCACACTCGGCCAAACCTATGTAGATTACGCATACCGCCAGGAAGATATCAATCTTGAACCGATATTTCGTAATGATTCCTATGAATATGAATCATCTTTGCGTACAGATCTTGTGCTACAACTTAACCGCTACACGGAAATTAATATTGGCACCCAGGTAAGGACCGCACAAATAAAAAGTGACCTGTTTTTGCGTACGTTTGAAACCAATTTTCAAGACGAACTAACAATAGACAATACATTCAACGTAACCGGATATAAAGGCGCATTATATTCACAAATTACACGAACATTCGGAGATCTGAGTCTTACCGGCGGATTACGAATCGATTATTTCACTTTAATTGAGAAATCGTTTGCTTTCTCGCCGCGGTTAACGGCACGATATTCACTTTCCGACAAGACCGATCTCAATGCAGCCATTGGAAGATATCATCAGGCACCGTCATATATATGGCTGGCAGCTAATCCTGAAAACCGGAGATTACATCACATTGGTGTTGATCAATATATTATCGGAATAGATCATTTGCTGCGCGAAGATACGCGCATTAGTCTTGAAGGATATTATAAACATTATTTCGATTACCCGGCAAGCATCACGCGTCAATATCTTGTAATGGCTAATACCGGTGCAGGTTTCGGCGGTAGTGAGGAAGGATTTGCTTCATTTGGTATCGACCCGCTCGTAAGCGAAGGCACGGGGCGCACTTTTGGCCTTGAGTTGTTTGTGCAGAAGAAGCTATCAGCAATACCCGGTTACGGAACAGTTAGCATAAGTTATAATAATGCTGAATACGTTGCACTAGACGATAAACCGCGTCCCGGTATATTTGATCAGCGATGGATCGTAAATCTCGGAGGCGGATACATATTTAACGAGCGATGGGAAGTAAGCACGCGTTTTCGTTTTGCAACCGGCCGCCCGTTTACACCATTTAATCAGGACGGTACCCAGGATGTAGCTCTCTATAACAGTAGTCGTATTCCTGCAAATCACAGTCTTGATATACGTACAGACCGCCGATGGTCATTTGATAATTTCGTACTAATAACGTACATCGATATTCAAAATATATATAACCGTCAATTTCGCGATGTGCCGCGTTTCAATAGTCAAACGGGAGAAATTGAACAGACAAGTTCAATTGGTATTTTACCGTCAATCGGAATCAGTATAGAATTTTAATACTACATGTCCGCTGCCAGATGTGGACGGAAAATGCAGGATGTTAGTAGAATCCAATGTAGAGGGCAGCGGACTTTATTTAAATTACCGGGAAAGATTATGGCAACAATTCTTATTATAGGAGCGACAGGATATATCGGAGGAAGGTTGGTACCCCGCCTTATCGAACAAGGACACTCGGTCAGAGTCCTTGTCCGCGATCCTCAGAAAGTACGCGATCGTGGTTGGAACAAGGTTGATATCCATAAGGGTGATCTTCATGATCCGGATTCACTTCCTGCCGCATTCCGGGGCATCGATATCGTATATTATCTTGCTCACTCAATGTCAGCCGGCAAAAAAGCTTTTGAACAGTATGATCGATCCGCCGCCTGGCATGTGATGACGCTATGTCAAATTAACAATGTCAAAAGAATTATTTATCTCGGCGGGTTAGGGAAACGCTCGGTAAAACAATCTCCGCACTTACGCAGCAGACACGAAGTCGGCGATATACTTCGGGCAGGTCCTGTACCGGTAACAGAATTCCGGGCGGCAATAATTATCGGTTCGGGAAGTTCTTCATTTGAAATAATTCATCATCTTGTAAATCGTTTGCCCGTGATGATATGCCCCAGATGGATATATGTAAAAACCCAACCTATAGCAATCCGCGACGTTTTGCAATATTTAATTGAATGCCTCAACAAACCTGACACCGCAGGCAAAATATACGATATAGGCGGCCCGGACGTTCTAACCTACCGCGATATGATGTTAACTATAGCACAAGCACTCGGATTGAAACGTTACCTCATACCCGTTCCTGTATTAACACCTGCACTATCATCATATTGGGTCAACCTGGTTACACCACTCCCGACTCAAGTTGCACGCTCTCTCATCGAAAGTCTGCGCTACGAAACGATTTGTGAAACTAACGATGCATTAGAGGATTTTTCCGTGCAACCGATTTCATTCAGGGATGCAGTAGATTTTGCATTTGAAAAAGTAAAAGCGAACGAGATCGAAACAGCCTGGATAGATGCAAATCCGAATTTACTTCAATCTGCAATCGATCCTTCACATCTATTATCCGATAAACAAGTTGTAAAGGTAAAAGCACCGGCGGAAAGTGTTTTTTCTATTATCACTTCACTCGGCGGTAACCGTGGTTGGTTATATGCAAACAGATTATGGAGAATTCGTGGTTTCATCGACAAGCAAATTGGAGGTGTCGGACTCCGACGCGGACG
>SL_3KL_010_SEDDRAFT_10004690_pt1 | contig 12350 bp, 8 predicted proteins | sample SodLakKL_010_SED_2_FD_10381 | JGI IMG/M metagenome (IMG submission 10381)
CAATACCACACCATTGCCAGCATAACCCTCAAAATACCCAACCGTAGGGGCATGGCGTGCCATGCCCGAACATCCCTAACCGGGCACGGCAGCGCCGTGCCCCTACAAATTCATTGTAGAACAAAACATGGTAATCATAAACCGTAAGGCCAGGCATACTACCCGGGCACGGCAGCGCCGTGCCCCTACAAACAATATAAAACCCAATTAAATATATCTGCCAGATGCCATCATGGTAATGATAAACGTAAGGGGCCTAATGCTGGACAGGGGTATCGGTATCCTGGCGGCCTTCAGGCAGGTTGAGCCCGCTTTCCTTTATATCTCTTACCTTTTGCTCATCATCCCCGCCTGTATCCGGTTTTGCCAGGGCCATTTCAAGTACTTCATCCATATGTTCAACCATTTTAACTTCTACCTTGCGCTTAACATTCTGAGGAATGTCGCTTAAATCACGGCGGTTTTCCGCCGGCATTAGCATGTATTTTATTCCGGCACGGTGGGCGGCAAGCATTTTTTCTTTTACTCCTCCTACCGGCAGAACACGCCCGCGAAGCGTTATTTCACCGGTCATGGTCACATCATTCCTGACCGGCATCCTGGTCAGGGCGGAAGCGAGGGCAGTAGCCATGGCTATACCTGCCGAAGGGCCGTCCTTGGGAATAGCGCCTTCCGGAACATGAATATGGATATCTATCTCCTCGTAAAAGTTTTCATCCAGTCCCAGCGACTCTGCCCGCGAACGGATATAGCTCATTGCTGCCTTGGCTGATTCCTGCATCACATCGCCAAGCTGGCCGGTCAGGGTCATTTTGCCCTTGCCCTTCATCAGGGTTATTTCAATAGAGAGCAGGTCTCCACCGCTTTCGGTCCAGGCCAGACCGGTAGCCACCCCGATTTCGTCATGTTTTTCCGCTGCCCCGTAGCGGTAGCGCGGAATACCCATGTATTTTTGCAAATTTTGTCCTGTAAGCTTGATATGTTTCTTTCGATCTTTAACTACTTCCCGGGCAACTTTACGGCAAATTGCAGAAATGCTCCGTTCAAGGTTACGCACCCCTGCTTCCCTGGTATATTCACGAATTACCCGCCGCAGCGAACCTTCTGATATTTCCAGGTTTTTCTCGGTCAACCCGTGTTCTTTAAGCTGCTTGGGAATCAGGTACTGGCGCGCTATTTCCACCTTGTCTTCCTCTGTATAACCGGGAATATGGATCAATTCCATCCTGTCAAGCAGCGGCTGAGGAATATTATAAGATGTATTCCCCGTGGTAATAAACATTACCTGGGATAGGTCGTAAGGAATCTCTATATAGTGATCGCTGAAACTGTTATTCTGTTCAGGGTCGAGCACTTCCAACAGGGCCGCCGAAGGGTCACCCCTGAAATCTGTGGACATCTTGTCGATTTCGTCCATCAGAAAGACAGGGTTCTTCGATTTAGCCTGGCGCATACCCTGGATAATCCGACCGGGCAGAGCGCCAATATAGGTTCGCCTGTGTCCCCTAACTTCAGCCTCATCACGCACACCACCCAGTGAAATACGGACAAAATTACGCTCCAGGGCCCTGGCTACCGATTTTGCCAGCGAGGTTTTTCCGACCCCCGGGGGACCCACCAGGCACAGAATCGGACCTTTTAATTGATCTGCCAGCTGCCGCACCGCCAGGTACTCGATAATCCTTTCTTTGACTTTATCGAGACCGTAGTGATCTTCATCCAGTATTTCTTCGGCCCGGTCAAGATCAAGGCGGTCTGCGGTTTCCAGCGTCCAGGGCAGTTCAAGCAGCCAATCTAAATAGGTCCTGATTACAGTTCCTTCCGCTGCAGCAGGAGGCATTTTCTCCAGCCGTTCGACCTCTTTAAGCGCTTTTTCCTCAACTTCCTCCGGCAGATTAGCCTCGGCAATTTTTTCACGATACTCTTCAGCTTCAGCCATCCGCTCATCTTTTTCCCCGAGTTCCTGTTGAATCGCTTTCATCTGTTCGCGCAGGTAATATTCCTTCTGGGTCTTCTCCATCTGCTTACGAACCCGCAGGTTAATTTTGCGTTCTATATCTAAAATCTCCATCTCTCTGCTCATAATATGAGTGAGTTTTTCAATACGATCTTTTGGATCTATAGCTTCCAGTATCTCCTGCTTTTGCTCGATTTTCATACTGAGATGGGAAGCAACTACATCTGCAAAACGACCCGGTTCTTTAATCTCAGATACGGTTGTCAGGGTTTCAGGAGGCACTTTGCGGCTGGTCTTAATATATTGCTCAAACTGGTAGTACAGGCTACGCATCAAAGCTTCTATTTCAGCAGTTTTATTAGGATCATCTTCAATAACATTCAATTCTGCCTGTAGGTACGACTCCCCGGTTAGAATGTTTACTATTTCAGCCCTTGTCAATCCTTCGACCAAAACACGGATTGTTCCGCCGGGCAGTTTAATCATCTGTTTAACTTCTGCCACTGTGCCTACATCATAAAGGTCATCCTGCTGCGGATCATCCACCTTAGCCTCTTTCTGAGCCACAAGCAGAATCCGGTTATCTATAAGCATCGACTGTTCGATAGCAGACATAGAACTTTCCCTGCCAACATCAAGATGCAGGACCATATTTGGGAATACCATTACTCCTCTTAGAGGAAGAGCCGGCAAATTTTCTTTTTTAGTCATATAAAAAGCCACCTTTCATATTGAAAAGTTAAAGCGAGAAGCTCTTTAGACAACAGTATTCGCTTCCCGCCAACTATTTCCTTTTATGCTCTTTTCCAACCTGCTGTTTCGTCAACCCCCGTTATGCGCTTTCCTCTTTCTTTTTGCGTTTATTCTTTGTAGCCAGGATCGGAGTTTCACCGCTCGTGACAACTTCCTTTGTCATGACACAGTGTTCGATATCATCCCTGGACGGCACATCAAACATTACATCCAACAGGATCTCTTCTAAAATAGCCCGCAAGCCCCTGGCTCCTGTATTTCTCTTCATTGCCTCTTCAGCAATCGCTTCCAGGCAGCCATCTTTAAACTCAAGAGAAACACCATCTAACTCAAATATTTTCTGGTACTGCTTCACCAGGGCATTTCGTGGTTCAGTAAGGATGCGCACAAAAGCTTCACTGTCCAGGGGATCAAGGGTGGCGATAACCGGAATTCTCCCTACAAATTCGGGAATTAAGCCGTACTTAAGAAGGTCCTGGGGCAGAATCTGCTTCAGGATTTCTCCGAGGTTACCGTCATCGGTGGTTAGTACTTCGGCTCCGAATCCAATCCCCTTATTGCCTACCCGGGTCTGGATTATTTTTTCCAGGCCGTCAAAGGCTCCACCGCAGATGAAAAGGATATCTGTTGTATCGATTTGCATAAATTCCTGGTGGGGATGCTTGCGTCCACCCTGGGGCGGGACGCTGGCTACCGTCCCCTCAAGAATTTTAAGCAGGGCCTGCTGAACTCCCTCACCGGAAACGTCGCGGGTAATGGACGGATTGTCCGTTTTACGGGCAATTTTATCAATCTCGTCAATATAAACGATCCCTTTTTCCGCTTTTTCCAGATCATAGTCTGCAGCCTGGATCAGTTTGAGCAGGATATTTTCGACATCTTCACCAACATATCCGGCCTCGGTTAGCGAGGTGGCATCGGCAATAGCAAAAGGTACATTTAAAATGCGAGCCAGGGTCTGGGCCAGGAGAGTTTTGCCAACCCCGGTCGGACCAATCAGGGCAATATTGCTCTTCTGCAGTTCAACGTCTTCTACTTTTTGTCCTGCATTGATCCTTTTGTAGTGATTGTACACTGCAACGGAGAGGCTCCTCTTTGCAAGCTCCTGCCCGATTACGTATTGATCAAGCACATTCTTGATGTCCTGCGGATTGGGTAGTTCAACAAAACCCAGTTCCGGATCTTCACCAATTTCCTCTTCAATAATTTCATTGCAAAGTTCAATACACTCATCGCAGATATAGACCCCGGGTCCGGCAACAAGCTTGCGGACCTGTTCCTGGGTCTTGCCGCAAAATGAGCACTTCAAATGTCCCTTTTCTTCGTTAAACTTAAACATGTGGAGAGTTCACCTCATCTCCATAATTAGGATTAGCTTCTGTCAAATAAAACTTCATCAATCAAACCATATTTTGCCGCATCTTCAGCAGATAAGAAGAAGTCACGGTCGGTATCTCTGGCAATTGTTTCAACCGGTTGACCGGTATGATCAGCCAGGATTTCATTTAGAGTTTCGCGTATCTTCAAAATCTCGCGGGCATGAATGTCAATATCGACAGCCTGGCCCTGGGCGCCTCCTGCCGGCTGGTGCAGCATAACCCGTGAATTCGGCAGGGCAAAACGCTTGCCCTTATCCCCCGCAGCAAGCAAAACTGCTCCAAAACTGGCAGCCAGGCCGACACAAATTGTCGAGATGGCCGGCTTCACATAGCGCATTGTATCATAAATAGCCATTCCGGCATAGACCGATCCTCCGGGGGAATTGATATAGAGATTAATATCCTTTTTGGGATCTTCAGATTCTAAAAAAAGCATCTGCGCTACAATCAGGTTGGCAACATTGTCATCTATTGGGCTGCCCAGAAATACTATGCGATCTTTTAACAGGCGCGAATATATATCGTATGCTCTTTCTCCGCGGCTGGTTTGTTCTACAACCATAGGCACTAAAACACTCATTATATAAACCTCCTCTATTACAACCGGTATTCAACTGTAATCTTACACTTTTTTAACTATTTATTCTACTACTACAGCGAAACTTTTGTTATAAAACAGAGTCCGCTAAGCCATGGGGACGGTTCCATCGTCTTCCCTTTGGCCTTCGCTGCGCTCCGGGACGCTCGAACCGTCCCCATGGCGCCGCTAATTTAGCAATCTTTCGCTGTAGTGCTACCAGTATTTTTTAAACTGTGCTTTTATATTATACCCTGCAATACTATTATACTACTTTTTGTCATCTTCCTGCACGACTTTATCTTCCTGGTCTGCATCTGTACCTTCTTTTAAATTGTCTTTCTCATTTTTTACCATTGTAATGTTCGCTTCAGCAACCATTAAATCTATCGCTTTGCGGATACGCAGTTCTTCCTTTATAACCGGCAGTCGACCCTGCTTTTCCAGTATATCCTTGAGCCTGGCCGGGTCGTCGTTATAACCGGCAGCTGCCTCTTTAATCTTTTCATCTAGTTCGCTATCTTCTATATTGATCCCTTCTTTTTTGGCTATTGCATCAAGAACCAGGTTCGCCCTGGTTCTTTTTTCCGCTTCTTCCCGCCTGTCTTCCCGTACCTCTTCCCTTGTTTTTCCGGATAACTGAAGAAACTGATCTAACTCCATGCCCTGGTAGCGAAGGTATCCTTCCAGATCTCCAATCATCCTGTCAATTTGCCTTTCAACAAGGGTTTGCGGCAGGTCTGTCTTCGAAGAAGCGGTAACCTGTTCTATCAGGGATTCTTCTAGTTTTGCTTTCGAATCTTCTTCAGCTTGTTTAAGCATTTTCTCCTTTAAGTCAGCCTTCATCTCTTCGAGGTTATCAAATTCGCTTACCTCCTGCACAAATTGGTCATCGAGTTCAGGCAGCTGCTTTTCTTTGATCTGCTTGATTTTAACCTCGAAAACAGCCTCTTTTCCGGCCACGTCATCTTTCCGGTAATTATCGGGAAACTTAACCTCTACTTTTTTCTCTTCATCTAGGTTAGCGCCGACAAGCTGTTCTTCAAAACCGGGAATAAAGGATTTTGAACCAATTTCCAGCGAATAATTTTCTGATTCGCCACCTTCGAAAGGTTCGCCATCTACAAAACCCTTAAAATCGATTGTAACCAGGTCGCCTTCTTTAACAGGACCTTCTTCTTTTGGCACCAGCCTGGCATTTTGCTCCCTGAGCATATAGATATGGTGATCGACCTGCAGGTCATCAACTTCCACTTCTGTCTTTTCAGCCTCCAGACCTTTATAATCGCCCAGTTCAACCTCGGGAATTACTTCGACTACGGCATTAAAAAGCAGTGGTTTCCCTTCTTCTACCTGGACCAGTTCAAATTCAGGCTGCCCTATAGGATCGATCTCCGCTTCATTCAATGCTTCCTGGAAAGCAGGGGGCACCAGCAGTTCTAAAGCTTCTTCATGCAGCACTTCGGGACCGAATCGCGATTCTAATATGCGGCGCGGCACCTTGCCCTTACGAAAACCAGGAAGGTTAACATCCTTGACCACTTTATGGTAAGCTTTGGCCAATGCCGTATCTACTTCCGCCGCGGCCACCTCTATTTCCAGTTTAATTTTAGTATTATCCTGTTTTTCAGTATTCTTTAACATTTAGTCTCCTCTCCTTGCCATGCGCTTAAGTTTTATAGTAAATCACAAATAATATGACTAATAATAAAAACGCCTTCAGTACAGGCGTCAAGAGCACCTATATATTAACATAGATAAATTCATCATACAACAGGAAAAGAAAAAGTTAAGAGAAAGAAGACTGAATAAGGAAATCGATATAACCTAAAACCTCATTTCCCGGACTGAAGAACCCGGCCAGGGGCAGAGGCATGTTAGATATGTTTATTACTATGTTTATTACTTGTTTATTGCGGCGCCAAAAAATTGCGATAAATGTTGCTTATTATCTCAAAAAAGTATACAATAGGAACGAATGAGCCTTCATTCATTAATTTGGGAGGGTTAAATTGGCCAAACGAACCGGCGAAAAACATCATGACATCATTGATGCGGCCGTTAAAACCTTTGCCCGAACCGGCTACCATCGAACACGGGTTGCCGATATTGCCCGCGAAGCAGGAGTTGCAGACGGCACCGTTTATATCTACTTCAAAAACAAGGAAGACATCCTGGTCTCCCTCTTCCAGGATTTAATGATCCGGTTTGTAGAGGATCTTTACAGTGAGCTGGTACAATGCCAAGATGCCAACGAGAAATTAAAAAAAATCATTAATTACCACCTGACCACCCTGGCCGGTAAACCGGACCAGGCTAAGGTTACCCAGATCGAATTGCGACAGATTGATCAGGCAATAAACGAAGGCATTTCCAGGCCGCTAAAGAGATATTTCGAATTAATTGAGGAGGTGATCAACGAAGGCATACAACAGGGCCTCTACCGTAAAGACCTCGACACAAAAACTGCCAGAAAAGTTGTATTCGGTGGAATAGACGAGGTCGTTACCTGTTGGGTCATGTCTAATAAACAATATGACCTGACCGCTTTGAGCGAGCCGGTATTTGAACTGCTGGTCAGGGGTCTGCGTTAAAGTTTTCTTATTAATCCTCTTTTTAAATGCACATGTCCAAACTTATGTAATAAGGAGGTATTTTGATGGCCTTGAAAGAAATCCGAAAGGCTGCTGTACTCGGTGCCGGAGTCATGGGAGCCACTATTGCCGCACATCTTGCAAACGTTGGTATTCCATCTTACCTGCTCGATATTGTCCCCCGTGAACTGACACCGGACGAAGAGAAAAAAGGGTTAACCCTGGAAAGCCCGGAAGTCCGTAACCGCCTTTCCAACTCGGGTAAACAAGAACTGCTTAAAAACAAGCAGAAACCGCTCTACCGCGACTCAAATATTGATCTGATTACTCCCGGTAACTTTGAAGACGACATGGATAAACTTAAAGAAGTCGACTGGATTATCGAAGTTATCGTAGAGAATATGGATATCAAGAAGAAAGTATTCAAGCAGGTTGAAGAAAACTGGACTAAGGGAGCAATTGTTTCTTCAAACACATCCGGCCTCTCCATCAATGAGATGGTTACCGAAAACTCACCGGAGTTTCGCAAGCACTTCCTGGGAACCCACTTCTTCAATCCACCGCGTTGGATGAAACTCTTAGAAATAATCCCCTGCGATGATACCTCTGAAGAAGTGCTCGATTACATGCATCGCTTCTGTGAAAAAACATTAGGTAAAGGTGTTGTTTTCGCCAAAGACACTCCCAACTTCATTGCCAACCGCATCGGCACCTACGCCATGGTCTATACCATTAAGCTGATGCTGCAGGAAAAATTATCAATCGAAGAAGTTGACACCATTACCGGTCCGCCAATGGGGCATCCAAAGAGCGCCTCTTTCCGCACCCTGGATATGGTCGGACTCGACACCTTCTCCCATGTCGCCAGGACAGTCTATGATAAAACCGATGACCCTGAAGAAAAGGAAGTCTTCGATCTTCCGGAACTGCTGGACAAGATGGTCGAAAACAAGATGCTTGGCGATAAAACAAAACAGGGCTTTTATAAAAAAGTCAAGGGTGAAGACGGTTCTCAGATTTATACCCTCGACTATGAAAAAATGGAATACAGGCCCCAGGAGAAAAAACGCTTCGACATCCTGGGCAAAACCAAGCAGGAAGCCCTGACAGATGGCTATAAGATGCTGGTCGAATCAGACGATACAGCCGGTAAATTCGCCTGGAATGTAACCAAGAAAACCCTGCTTTACAGCGCCAAAAGAATCCCTGAAATTGCCGACGATGTAATAAACGTCGACCGGGCTATGCGCTGGGGCTTTAACTGGAAACTTGGCCCCTTTGAAACCTGGGACGCCATCGGCGTTAAGGAAAGTGTTGAGCGAATGAAAAGCGAAGGTGAAACCATTCCTGCCAGCGTTGAAGAGATGCTCAGCAAGGGCTTTGAAACCTTCTACAAGGAAGATGAAAAGGGCGCTCTGTCATATTACGACTTCGACTCAAAGAGCTACAAACCTGTACCGATCAGCCCGGAAATCATCAGCCTGCCTGCCCTGAAAAAGCAAAACAAACTGGTCAAAGGCAACGATGACGGCAGCCTGATCGACATGGGCGACGGGGTTCTCTGCCTCGAGCAGCACAGCCCTCAGCAAGCCCTGAGTAATGACTTTATGGAGCTTATCTTCGAAGCCGTAGAAGAGGTAGAGAAGAATTATGTCGGTCTGCTGATCGGCAACCAGGAAAGGTATTTCTGTGTCGGCGCCAACGTGGTATTGATGTTAATGGCCGCCCAATCAGGCGAATGGGACCAGATTAACTCGATGGCCAAGAGATACCAGGACAGTTTGATGAACATGAAATATGCCAACTTCCCGGTTGTTGCCGCACCTTTCCAGATGACCTTAGGCGGCGGAATGGAAGTTGCCGCCCACTGCGATCGCATTCACGCGGCAGCCGATACCTTCATGGGCCAGGTCGAAATCGGCATGGGATTAATTCCCGGCGCCGGAGGAAACAAAGAGCTGCTGATTCGCATGACTGAAGGCTTGCGCGAAGACACCAAGGTCGACCGGCTGCCCTATGTTCAGAAAGCATTTGAAGCAATCGCCATGGGCACCACCTCATCCAGCGCTCGTCATGCCCAGGAACTGGGCTTTATGAGGCCGACTGACAAGGTAACCATCAACCAGGACTACCTGCTGCATGATGCTAAAAATACTGTCCTGGCCATGGCCCTGGAAGGTTATGAACCGCCTAAAAAGAAACCGATCAAGGTACTCGGCGAGTACGGGGTTGCTACATTCAAGGTCGGCGTCCAGAATATGCTCTGGGGTGGTTATATTACCGAATACGAGCAAAAGATTGCCAATAAAATTGCTTTCGTCCTCTGTGGCGGAAATATTAAACCAGATTCGCTTGTCAGTGAACAATACCTGTTGGATATTGAAAGAGAGGCTTTCCTGGAACTCCTCGGTGAAGAGAAAACCCAGGAGCGGATCAATCACTTTCTAACCAAAGGTAAACCTTTAAGGAATTAAAGGAGGAGGTAACGAGAATGAGAGAAGCTGTTATTGTTTCCAGCGTTCGAACAGCAATCGGCAGGGCGCCAAAAGGCAAGCTGCGCTATACCCGTCCTGAATATATGGGAGAAACCGCTGTCAGAGAAGCAGTGAAACGGGCAAAAGGCCTGGATCCCGCTGAAATTGAAGACGTGATTCTCGGCTGTTCATTCCCGGAAGCGGAGCAGGGCATGAATTTAGGTAGAATCGTAGCCCTGCAGGCCGGGCTTCCCGATACCGTTCCGGGACAAACCGTCAACCGCTTTTGCTCCTCGGGATTACAGTCAATAGCCTTAGCTGCCGAAAGAATCATGTGCGGCTTCGCCGATGTTATCGTGGCCGGCGGAGTAGAAAGCATGAGCATGGTACCGATGGGCGGCAACAAGCTTGCCCCCAGTCCAAAGCTGGCCGATGAGTTAATCGAGACATATACACCGATGGGCATAACCGCTGAAAATGTTGCCCAGCGTTTTAACATTTCCCGCGAAGAACAGGACCAGTTCGGCCTGGAAAGCCAGCAAAAGGCTGCTGCGGCTACAAAAGAGGGCCGATTCAAAGATGAAATCGTCCCGATGAAAGTAGTCGACCGTTCTGTCGGCCCCGATAACAAAGTGGTCGAGAATGAATTTGTTTTTGATGTTGATGAGGGAATCCGCAACACCAGCCTGGAAGCGCTCGCCAAGCTGCGGCCTGCTTTCCACGTTAAAGGCAGTGTCACTGCCGGTAACTCCTCACAAACCAGTGACGGGGCCGCAGCTGCAGTTATCATGTCGGCAGATAAAGCAAAATCATTAGGCTTAAAGCCTCTCGCTGTTTTCCGCGGTTTCGGCGTTGCGGGCTGCCCGCCTGATATAATGGGCATCGGACCTGCAGTAGCTATACCGAAACTGATGGAACTGACCGGTAAAAAGATCAGCGACGTCGACCTGTTTGAGATCAACGAAGCCTTTGCTTCGCAGGCTCTCTACTCAGTACGCGAACTGGATATCAATCCTGATATCGTCAATGTAAACGGTGGGGCAATTGCCCTCGGCCACCCCCTGGGCTGCACCGGGGCTAAGCTGACTGCTACCCTGCTTCATGAGATGGGTCGGCGCAACTCCCGCTTCGGAGTTGTTTCAATGTGTATCGGAGGCGGAATGGGCGCTGCAGGCTTATTCGAAAGAGCCTGAGCACTTAAGTAAATACAGCTAAAAACAACTGATCGGGGCACCAGGCTAAAATCATTACTTCCTTTATGGTATGATTGAGCTGGGTGCCCCTGCATTTAAGCTCAACAAAACCTTTAAAGGGAGGAACCATGTTAACTCCGAAAGATGAACTGCAAAGCAGAATTGAAAAGCTGCAAAAAACGATGCAAGATAATGAAATTGGTGGAGCGCTGCTGCTACAGCGGGCCGACCTTTTTTACTTTAGCGGCACCGGACAAAACGCCCACCTTTTGATCCCTGCTAAAGGCGATCCGGTACTGGTTGTAAAAAAATCGATGACCAGGGCTGAACAGGAAAGCAACCTTGAACGTATCATTCCTTTTGAAGGATGGGACAAGCTGAAAAGCCTGATTGCAGAATCTGTGCCAAAGGGTTCAAAAATAGGCCTTGAAGCGGATGTCCTGCCGGCAAATCTTTATTTTCGTTATAAAAAAATACTGGAAGACTATGAAACTACCGATATCTCCGGGGCTATCCGCAGCATCAGGGCAGTTAAATCCAATTATGAGCTAGGCCTGATGCTGGAAGCTGCGCTGATCAGTGAATCGGTTTTTAATCATGCCAGAGATGTAATCATGGAAAATATGACCGAAGTTGAATTGGCCGGGCAGCTTGAGTTGCATGCCCGCGCCATGGGGCACCAGGGAGCAGTCAGGATGCGCGGCTTTAACCAGGAACTCTATTACGGACACATTATGTCCGGGGAGAGCGCCGCGGCAATCAGCTTTTTCGACGGCCCAACAGGAGGACAGGGCTTAAATCCTTCATTCCCGCAGGGTGCAGGGACAGGCATAATAAAAAGTAACGAACCAATCCTGGTTGATTTTGTCAGTGTGCTTGGCGGGTACATGGTCGATCAAACCCGAATTTTCAGTATTGGTGAGCCGCCGGCGCATTTACTTGAAGCATATCGTAAAGCTGTTTCCATAAAGAAAGCGCTTATCTCCACCGGCAAGGCAGGAATAGCGGCAAACACCCTTTACGATAAGGCAGAAAAGATGGCTTTTGAAGCGGGCCTCGGCAATCATTTTATGGGATATGTTGAAAAAGTTAGCTTTATTGGCCACGGAGTCGGACTGGAATTAGATGAAATGCCGGTAATAGCACGCGGTCTTGAAACCCGGCTGGAAGAAGGAATGGCATTTGCCCTGGAACCAAAGTTCATATTTCCCGGAGAAGGCACAGTGGGTATTGAAGATACCTTCGTTGTAGAAACCGGGCAGTTAAAACAGTTGACTTCATTTAGCGACGAGATGCAGATAATCTAAGAGTTTAAGTAACTACTCAGGCATAGCTCGCTAAGCCTACGGGGACGGTTCCACCGTCTCCCCTTCGGCCTTAAAGCTACGCTTTAAGGGACGTTCGAACCGTCCCCGTGGCGCCG
>SL_3KL_010_SEDDRAFT_10004691_pt1 | contig 12349 bp, 7 predicted proteins | sample SodLakKL_010_SED_2_FD_10381 | JGI IMG/M metagenome (IMG submission 10381)
GTAAGGCCCGTGATGCCGTCGCCGATATCCAGCGGCGTATCCAGGTGTCCCGGATCATCGTCTATCTTGATACCGGCACCGCCGTCCACGGCATCCTGGAAATACTTCTGGTTGCGTGAATCGTTCCGGTAGCTCATGAACACTTCGCCCGTAATACGATACACCGTACCGTCGAGTGCTGCTATGTCCTGGAGTTCCGCAATAGAAGCAACTTCGGTTATCGACGGAAATTCAAAATCGGCGGAAGCCACGTTGCTGTCGTCCATTTCCGCCATTACCGCAAAGGCTTTCACGGTGATGGTCTCATCGTCGCCGTCCAAGATGAACGGATCGTCGTACACTGCATCGCCCGTGGTGGGTTCGGTGCCGTCGGTGGTATAGTAAATCGTGGCACCGGGGGTGGCCGTGCTCAGGGTTACTTCCACGACGCTGTAGAACGTACCACCGTTGGGCGATATGGTGGGGGTGGCCACCTGATCTTCTGGCACCTTTTCACTGCCGGTTAGCTTCAGGTTGTCTATTCTGTTGTTTCCGGCTGTAGCTGTCGCACCATCCAAAACAATCCGGACTGCAAAATCGGGATTGTCATTAACTGCGCTGATTGTTGAAAAATCAACTTCGATTACCTGTCCCTGGAGCCAATTATTGCCGTAATCAGATATGTCAAATGTCTCTTTTGTTTGCCATGTTATGCCATCGATTGTATATTGAATTTCCTGACTCGTAAACCCTGTTGATGTTCTACGCGTTGGGTAGCTCAAAATTATGTTTTCAAACCCACTTGTTGAAAGGCTTATCTCAAGGTGCCGCCCGTTATTCTCCTCATCGTTCGGGCCGCCCCTCGGAGCAAAGCTTCCCCCGCTTACTTCCCCGGGTTCTCCATTGATGGTCGTACCGGCGAATGAATAGGCCTGAGTAAATGTATAGGTTATTTCTCCATCACCAATCTGAGCTGCAATCGGCTGGTCCCAATTTGTATTGGATTCAGGAACATCATCATTAAAGTTAAAATAATGAATCGTGGTCTGCCCCGAGCCACTCAATGTAAAAAACAACAACCCCGTTGTCAGGGCGAATGTTTTTAGGAAAGTATTTTTTTTCATCATTGCAAAATTTTGGTTGTTTTGAAATATTGATTGAAAAATATTGCTGGGTATTGCGAAGATACTATGGGATGGTCATGTTCTTTTTGTCCATTTTCCGGTAAAGATAAAAAAACCAAAACAGAACACAAGGGAATATCCATAAAATTGTTTCAATTCTGATCTTAACCTCAGCCTTTTACCGGGTGTTTGTGTTTGGGTTTCGCCGCCAAACAGTCTGTCCACTCGAATCACAAGGTTTAACGGCACAAAGGTGATTGAAATTACCGCATTCAAAAAAAGAGGGTGGTATTGAGATGGAATTGATATTTACTGCGGGTTAGGCCGGCCGGCGGGATCGGTAGCCTTATCCCATTCGTTTTTTTCTTGTCTTATGATATGCAAAATGCGGTTGCTCAAGGATCTTGTCTGCATGGCCTGCAGGTCGGGTTGCCCGGCATTGACCCAGGCGGTAAACCAAAGGTCACCCACTGTTTTGACAGCCAGGCGCATCTGTCTTTCCACCATGCCGTTCAATGCGTCATGGAATGCGGCGGAAAAAGTTCGTGAATACACACGCCCCATCGACTGTCCACGCATCTCATGGGCATATACTTTGTCTTCCGGGAAAAAGACGAGCAAGCTGTCGAACACCTGGTAGATGGTGTCGACCTTGTGATGGCTGATCTTCACCAGCTCCCAGGCTTTTTCGAGGGGGTCGCCGACATATTGGGCCCTGCCTGTAAAGAAATTATATTCATGGGCAAACAGTTCCGGCAGGCGGCTCTCCCAGAAGGCGTGGATCCCTCTCTGCTCTGGTGTCCGGCCGTTATAGTGCAGGGTGGTGTGCAGCGGGGTGCAGGCATCGGCAACATAATGGCCCAGATGTGCTGACAACAGCAGGATGTTGTCCATGTCATTGTTTACAAAAGCGCGTGTCAGGCGCCTCACCATGATATCAATATGCCATGGCAACACACCGTATTCCATCAGGGTATCTTCAGAAAAAAGTTCTGCAGCATCCCCCCATTTCACCGGAACCACCTCGAACGGGTCTGGCCCGAAATGATCAATGTCGATATAGTGCCGGGGTGCTTCCCCTTCCACGGCATGTGCCCGGCGGTCCGGGTCAACGGAACGTTCGGCAAGGAATTCGATGTGGTGTTTGTAGAGGCCGATCATTTCAGGTGGCAGGCAAAAAACAGCCATGCGGTTGATCTTCCGGTGGGCAAAGAAACCAAAAGGGTGAACATTGGTACTTGCTGCCATGCATAATGCGACGAAAAGGCCGGCAATGATTTTTACAAATGGCCTGCTCATTGTTTTATTTTTTGGAGACCTGTGTCACTGATCGCCTGCGTCGAATACGGATTGTCACACACACGAAGATCCGTAACGGCTTTGTAAAGTTAATCATTGCCAGGATGTCACCGGCGATGAAAAAGCTTAACGGTGATCTGCGGCAACCAGGCGGTCACCTTTCAGGATGGGAACCACATTGGTGGAATCCCGGGTAAGGCTGTATTCGAGGATGTCATCCAGTCCGAGTCGTTTCAGGCGATGCCGGTGTGCTGCTTTTTCGATGTAGGTGAGGGGGTCGTCTTTAGCCTGTTGCCAGAGACCTGCACTGGCGATGGCTGAGTCACACACTGTATGAAAAGCACCCGCGCCCAGTTCGATGATCTTCTCGGTGGCTGCACCTGCAAACAGGCTGTCTTCCATGCTGAACCGGTCTTTCCATCCTGCACACAGGATGATGATCTCCTTTCTTATCCTGACGGCATATGCACAGACGGCAGAGAGGTTGGAAAAGGCCCCGATCACAACCAGGTTGTTCCCGGCGGCGGCCATTTTGATGGCCCTGGTGCCATTGGTCGTATTCATGGCGATGGTTTTGCCTTGCAACGCCGGCGCCATGAAGTTGAACGGGGAGTTCCCGAAGTCGGCGCCATGGAGTGTCACACCGTCTCGCTCGCCGGCAGAGACATACCCTTTGGCCTTCCAGTGTTCACTTTCCCGGATGGTTTCCACCGGGATGATGGCTTTTACCTTATTGTGAAGGGCTGCGCAGATGGCTGTCGTAGCCCTGAAGATATCTGTGACGATCACCAGCGCGTCCTCTTTCTCGAACAAAGGCCATGAAAGCGGTGAAAAGCAGACCTGTATGCTATGATCGCCTTTTTCGTTGTACATGGGGTAAGGTGTTATTTGGCTTTTCTGAACGGCAATTTTACTACCCTGGCTTTCAGGGCTTTGCCACGTATTTCGATAAAAATTTCCGTGTCGGCCCGGACAAAGGGTTTTTTCACATAACCCATGCCGATGGGTTTGCCCAGGGTAGGGGACATGCTGCCGGAGGTGACCCTGCCGATGGGGTTACCTTCTGCATCAAGAATTTTGTAGTCTTTTCTTGGGATGCCACGTTCAAGGAGCACAAAACCCACCAATTTCCGTGACACACCTTCCGTTTTTTGTTTGAGCAGGTTTTCCCGGTTTATGAAATCATTGTTTTCGGTAAACTTTGTTGCCCAGCCAAGTCCGGCCTCGATGGGCGAGGTGGTATCGTCGATATCATTGCCATAAAGGCATAGTCCGGCCTCCAGGCGGAGGATATCGCGGGCGGCAAGGCCGATGGGCTTGATGCCGTATTCCTTTCCGGCATCAAGCACCGCCTCGTATATCTTCAAAGCGTCTTCATTCTTGAAATAGATCTCACATCCGCCCGACCCGGTATACCCGGTGGTTGAAAATATCACATTGTTGGCACCGGCAAAGCGGATTACCTTAAAGGTAAAGAAAGGCATCTCTTCCACGGGTTCATCTGTGAGTTTCTGCATGGCTTTTAACGCCAGCGGTCCCTGAACGGCGAGCTGGGCAATATCATCGGAGGCGTTGATGAGTGTGGCACCGATCTCCTTGTTTTGCCCATTCAGCCATTGCCAGTCTTTTTCAGTATTGGCGGCATTGACAACCAGCAGGAATTTTTCGGAATGGAACCGGTACAACAGGAAGTCATCCACAATACCGCCCCGGTCGTTGGGAAAACAGGTATACTGGATCTTACCATCGGTCAACACTGAGGCATCATTTGAACTGACCCACTGGATAAGGTTCAGGGCGTTGGGCCCTTCTATCCAGATCTCGCCCATGTGCGACACATCGAACACCCCCAGCGCATTTCTGACGGTCTCTACTTCAATGGTTACACCTTCAAACTGCACGGGCATATTGAACCCTGCAAAAGGGATCATTTTGGCACCCATTTCTTCATGCTTGTCCTTCAAAACGGTAATCTTCATTATAGATTCCTTTAATTGTTATAAAAGAGTTTTGCCGGCATTGCCGCAAAATTAACAAAATAGGAAGAACAATGGTTCATATTGCCATTGTCGTTGAAGAAATGACAAAAAAAACGGAAGGGCCAACATTCATGGCCCCTCCGTCGTTTTATTGCACACTTCACTTGGGCATGCATGCGGTGCAGAGATACCGCAACGACCTTTCTTCTTATTCGATATTCTCTATAAAGTTTACCAACTCAAACTGTGGTGGGTCTCCCGCGGCTGTACAGATATACTCGGCCTCCGGGAAGCGTCGTACCCAGTTGTCGGCAAATGTTTCAAACCTTATGAATAAATGGAGATCGATACCGCCGATCTGTGGTGCCGCATCCGGATATTTATGTTGCAGCAGCTGGACAATCCCTTCCTCTGTGATACGCCTTATCATCTCATCCATGACTGCTTCGGCACCAATGGTTTCATAGATCTCGCCCAGCTCAGGATCAGCATATTCATCGCTTTCGAGTTTATCGAGCCGGCGGCCGATGATACGGATATCAAAATTTGAGTAAAATCCGCTGGCCCCGTAATAATAGGCAAAGTCATCATAGGGGAACTCTTGCTGGCCAACCGGGTCTATTTCAACCAGGAATAAATAATCGTCCCGTTCCATGGTATGGTTCACGGTCGGGTCAAATGCCCAGCCCACCTCTCCGAAGATATATTGTTCGGTCCTTTCTTCAACATAGGGGACAATTTCCCAGGCCACCCCGTCAAAAACATATTTGTCGATAACATTCCGGGTGGTGGCACCATCAAAATACCTGTATCTTATCACTTGTTCACTTCCCACAGGTGTATAGGGGAATTTGTTTTTCAGAAAGACCGGGAGGTATTTTTCCGGGGGATTATCTTCGCTGAAGTTGCCAAACTGGGCGATACTGCCGCCCCAAAGCTCATAATCTTCGCTGCTCAGTTCATAGCCCACATAAGGTATGTCTTCAAGGGTTTCGGTCAATATCCAGCTTTCGCCATCATACTCGTAAGTGTCCTGGTTTTTATAGCTCGTACCGTCTTCCAGGAAATTATAGATGATATTGACCTGGTCTCCCTCTTCTGCATCTGGATAATCCCTGTTGAGCAAAAAGGGCATGCTTTGCCAGGCCGGATTGTTGGGTGTAAAGTTACCGGCAACGCCCAGGTAGGCATAATCATCCGCGGTCAGTTCGTATCCAAAGCCGGCGTCCCACCAGTCGGGATGCAGCATGAAATGGTTGAACGTTACCATGGCGCTGCTGTTGATATTGAGTGTCACAAATTCTCTTGCAAGGATTTGCGGGATATAGTCCATGGCGGGAATGGTGTCATTGAAGGCCTTATACTCTGCAATAAACCCGTTAAACCTGTTGTAATCAGCATCTTTCAGGGTATATTCAATGTCCTCGCTGTATGGTTTGATGTCTGCATCCATTTTTTCATACAGATCTACATTGGGATCGCATGCATGCAGGAGGAAGATGCCGGCCAGGGAAGCTGAGTATAAGATTGTTTTTAGATTTTTCATATCGTTGGATAGTTATAATTTTTAAATTCAGCCAATTAAAGCCTGATACGCAGGGTTGTGGTCCACGAACGCCCCCATCCGTAGTAAACCACGGCCGAATCATAGTTAAATGATCGTCCGTCGGTTGCATCTCTGATTGCTTCTGTATTGAAGACGTTGTTCACGTTGGCGATCAGTGTTGCATTGAGGCCTGCGATCTGAAACCGGTATCTGAGGTTGACATCCATCATTTGATAGGATGGCATTTGCCACGAGTCGATGCCTCTGAAAGCAGGGTCGCCGCGGTCTTCCACATTAAAGTCGGCAAAGAGGCGATCGAAGTGGTTGGCATCGAAGCCCACCCTGAGGTTGTCAAGTATTTCATAGCTAACGCCAATGGCCGCCGTGGTTTGGGCTGAGTTACCCACTCTCAGGCCACCCGCATACACTTCAATACTGTCAATGAACACCTGGTTCTCGTCGTATATCTCAGCGGTAAGGTCGTCCTGCCACTGCCAGTCACCGTATGAGAACATCCCCCTTACTTCTAATTTATCAACAGGCCTGAGGGTGAAATCCACCTCTACCCCCTGGTGCAGGGCATTCAGTCCGGTGATGTTGGCGATCACTCCCTGTCCCAGGTTCCTGACCAGCGCCTTGTCGAGCCATTCGGTGCGATACAGGATAACATTTGCCGCGACAACCGGTGTACGCAAGCCGTAGCCGGCCTCTGTAGAGAACACCCTTTCGTGTTTAACTTCTTCATTGATTACGTTGGAGAAGCCCACAAAAGCCCATCTGAAGAAGGGGGCGCGGGTAAAATACCCTATGTTGGCGAATGCATTATGGTAATCGGTGATATTGTAATTTGCACCTCCCTTTAAGCTCCAGGCAAGGAAATCAATCCAGTCGGTCTTCTGCATGGGGTCATCATCTTCGTAGAGGAAATAGTCTGTCCGGCGGTACTGTGTTGATGAGGCCGTGGCAGAGACAAAAGCGGAATAGACATCGGTAATGTACTCTGCCTGTCCAAACAAGCCGCCCCACATCACCTCTCCCAGGTCATGGTAGGCGATCTTATCGCCTTCTTTAAGCCTGGTGGAAGGGTCTCTGTTGACATTGCTGAAATCTTCGTAATGGGTACCTCCCAGAAGGTTTCTAACATCCTGATAGTGATAGCCTCTGTAGTACCTGAGGTCCAGGCCGCCGGTAAAAGTATAGTTATCGTATTCTGTCTGCATGGTTGACANNANACCNTACCAGTCATGTTCATTCACTGCACGGGCGATGATGGCTTGTGATCCGGTCATCGATTGCGCATTTTCTGCCACCACGGCATCGAAATCCAGGTAGCCATCGGGGGTCAGCTTTGTTGATTCTGTTGGCAGTCCGGTATCCCTGTTGTACCGAAGCCAGTCGCTTCTCGGCCCCACGGTCCTGCGGCCCCCGCCTGATGAGATGGACACATAGGCCGCTGTTGACAGTGTTGTGGAAGGAGTGACTGACCAGTAGTGGTTAAAGGATATCTGGGGCTTATGGTATTGGTTGTGTGAGGCAGTGAATTTTTCACCGTTTAATATCCCAAGGGACGGGTTATAGCGGATGCCTGAGGGATGGTCCCGGTAGGTCTGGATAAGCTGGCGCGGCCATCGCTGGTTGTGCCACTGGGGTGCCCCAAAGGCGGTGAGCGATACAGTATGGTCGCTGTTTACCCTTTTGGAGACATTGAAAAAATAAGACCAGCCTTCAAAATCCAATCCGTCGACGAACCCTTCACCTGACCTCCGGCCTCCAAGTGCTGTCACCGCCCAGCCGTTGTCCAAAAGGCCTGTGGAGAGGGTAATGGACTCCTGCCTGTAACCGTCATGTCCGATACCATAGAGGAGGGTACCCCCTCTGTTGGCATCGGTCGATTGGGTGATGATGTTGATGGTGCCTCCGACCGAACTGATCGCCAGCCTTGAAGCACCAAGGCCTCTCTGCACCTGCATGGTTTCCGTGACGTCAGACAGTCCGGCCCAGTTGGACCAGTAAACCCTGCCGTTCTCCATGTCATTTACAGGCACGCCGTTGATCAGGACACCGATGTTGTTGGAGTCAAACCCGCGCATGTTGATGCGCCCGTCGCCAAAACCCCCACCTTCCCTGGTGGCATAGACACTGGGCGTGGACTGCAGTATTTGCGGGAACTCCTGTGTGCCAAGCCTTTCTGTGATGGTTTCTGCGGAAATGTTCGAAATTGCGACCGGTGTCTGGCGGTCCCGGGCAAACGAGGACACCACCATCACCTCCTGCAGCCCGATCGTGCTCACCTCCATGGTCAGCCTTCCCAGGTCCTTGTCAGCAGTGGCATCTACCGTGATGAGCTTATCCAGGTAGCCCATATAGGATATATTCATGGAATAAACACCGGCTTCCACCGATATCTCAAATTCGCCATCAATATTGGAAGTGGTGCCGTATGTCCTTCCTGTCTCGACATTGATAAGCTCTACAAGAGCTGCGGGCAACCTGTTTCCTTCTTCGTCAATAATGGTCCCTTTGATGGTGGAAGCCGCCACCTGGTGCGCCATCAGCACCAGCATGGCAGCCAAAATAAACAAATTATATATGATATGATTCTTTTTCATTGAATTATAATTATGGGATTTAACAATCAGTCAAGGGCAACAACAGGCATTACCTGTTGATCTGCAGCTTAAGGCTTTTCACGTCGTTCCCGGAAATGATCTCAAGGATGTACATTCCCGTATTTAACCGGGTCACATCCATATGCAACCGGCGGGCAGAGGCAGCATCTTTTTCTTTCACCAGCTGTCCGTTCAGGTTATAGATACGTATCCGTTCCATCTGCCTGTCTGCACTGACCAGGGTAAAATGTGTGCTGGCAGGGTTGGGGAAGAGTGAGAACTCTGAAGGCTCCGGCGACAATACATTGATGGGTTCCGGATCCATGAAGTCATCCAGCATGCGGGGCAGTATCTGCATATCATTTCCAAACTGCTGAACAACGGAAATAAGATCTTTGGGTGTTTCCGGTACAGGCTCTCCGATATAGTCTACTGAATTTTCGTCATTTGGAATATATAACGTAGCCTCTGCGGTATCGTCATATATATCATAACCTGTATTATGAATAAATGTTTCCGGATTATCTTCATCAAAATGAACATTTCTCACAATGACGAGCTGTCCCTGGTGATCAGGTGTGAGGTCTCCAAGAGTCATTTCAACAGGTTCTATTACATTGTCGGTTGAATAAGCTGCTCCGGGATCTTCGGTTGGACGTAACTGGAGCATATTCGCAAACAAACTCAGAGTACCTGTTAACTCTCTAACTCCATCATATAGATTATAGTCTGTTTCAATAACACCACCAGGGTCGTCCACCAGGATAGCTCCTGTCTGGTCCTGAATAAAAAACTGGCCCCGATATGCCTGCTGCAGATGGGTGATCACCACCTCGCCGGTGATCCTGTAAGCCAGGTCTCCTATCGGTTGCTGACGCAAAGTGGCAATGTCAGGCACTTCGATGGCCTCAGGTACGAAGTCTATCATCACATCGTTGACCCACCAGCGATGTGCATCATCGCCGTGATAATTGAAAGCCAGGTAAACGACCTCGCCGGCATATCCGCCCAGATCAATCATCGCCTCTTCCGGGTCTGCAATGCCGATATTGTCGTCAGACTCATACAGTTCCGTAAAATGCTCATGCACAGGGTTGCCACTGCCCCTGGATATTTTCACGCCACTATAGCCATACTCTGTCATCAATTGGTTCCTTTCCATGAATGTGAGCAACATCGATTCATCCTCCGGCAAATGGATCTGCGGGGTGACCAGCCAGCTGTCAGCATTGGCGGCCGGGTTATGGAGGGCCTGGCCGTCATCCAGCTCCCAGCCACCCGCATCACCCAGTGCATAATGGCTCCAGCCCGATGGTGGAAACTCATCGTCAAAAGTTTCCAGCATGGGGAATTCTGTGATCATGTCCGGATCAATCTCCACGAGAATAACTGCATGTGTCAGATCCTCATCGGTTACAGTAACACTCCCGGTGGTGGTATGATAACCCTCCTTGGAAGCAGTATAGGGATGTGTTCCTGCAGGCACTGCAGGGAAAAAGTATGGTGCTTCGGTGATGGTCTCGCCCCTGAACTCCAACGTGACATTGTCGAGAGGGTTGTTGGCCTCGTCCATGATCTCAAAGGTAACGTCAAACTCCGTCAGGGATTCGATATCGTCCCAGTGGCGGGCGGTCATAAAATCACCTTCAGACCTTGAGTTCGGCAAACCGGTAATGTTGATCTCTCCCACCGGGATGGGGTCGCCGACATAGTCAGCATCATAGAATGTGACACGATAATCCGCTTCAATATCTCCATCTGTAAAGGCATGAACTTGGCCACCTTGAAAAACACCTTCAGGGTCAACGAAATAGACATTTTCGATGGTCACCAGGCGGGACTGGTACTCCATGAAATTATTGACAAAGTCATCCATTGTGATCACAAGGGGTTCGATCACATTGTTGTGGGAGTTTGGGTCACCGGGATCTTCAACTGGAACGAGCTGTATCATGTTGCCAAACTCAGACAAGGTACCTGTAATCCCTATAATGCCATCGTAAATCTCATATTCTGTGGTGATGATGCCAGGGTCGAACAAACCATTGATCCTATCATCGATCAGGATTCCTGCCGTACCATCTTCAATATATTTCTGGTTACGGAAAGCCTGTTGAAACGTAAGAACGGCCTCACCCGTAAGTTTGTACACTGTTTCCCCATCCGGCTCCTGTGATCGTAGTTCAAGGATGGTTTCTATCTCAACAATGTCATTGTCACCATTCTCAGCTACTGTGTATGATGTAAATAGCAATAAAAATGCCAAAAAGGCTGCTGCGGTTTTTGGTACTGTATTCTTCATAATGTTTGGTTTTTGGTTTATGATGTGGTTTTATTGAATATTGTTTGGATTTTTGTCCGGCCAGTCTGAATTATTCAATTTTTTCATACAAACCGGCATTAACAAGAACCATTTTTTATGTATGGTTACCAGTGAAACCTTACCAGGGCGAAGTTATGAATAATAAGTGATTCATGCAATATTGACCATGACGTGTTAACGAATAAACAATATGTTGTTAACAGAAAATTAACCGATGGCTTTGGCAACCAGCGCGGCGGCGTCTTTGAGGAGGATGGCCGACTGGACCTTCAGTCTGGAGGCATCGATGATCTGCTTGGCCTCTTCGGCGTTGGTTCCCTGGAGCCTTGCGATGATGGGAATGTCTATGTCGCCGATATTGTTGTAGGCATCCACGATGCCGTTGGCTACCCTGTCACATCTGACAATGCCGCCAAAAATATTGATCAGTATAACTTTCACGTTCTCATCTCTGAGGATGATGCGAAACCCTTCTTCAACCCTTTTGGCGCTGGCTGACCCGCCCACATCCAGGAAATTGGCGGGCTCCCCGCCACTGAGTTTAATAATATCCATGGTTGCCATGGCCAGTCCGGCTCCATTGACCATACAGCCAACATTGCCGTCGAGCCTGACATAGTTGAGGCCATGTTTGCCGGCTTCTACCTCCATGGGGTCTTCCTCGTATATGTCGCGCATTTCAAGGATGTCAGGGTGGCGAAAGAGGGCATTGTCATCAATGGTCATCTTGGTGTCCACCACCAGGATCTTGTTGTCGGAGGTTTTGAACAGGGGGTTTATCTCTACAAGGGTGGCGTCATTATCCAGGTACGCCCTGACCAGTTTGGGTACAAACTGCAGCATATTTTTAAACGCTTCGCCTTTCAAGCCCAGGTTAAAGGCAATGCGCCTGCACTGAAAAGGCTGGATCCCGGCCACCGGGTCAATCTCTTCAGTAAAGATCTGCTCGGGGGTTTCCTCGGCCACCTCTTCGATGTTCATTCCGCCGCGGGGTGAGTAGACGATCATATTGCGCGCTGTGTGCCGGTTCAGAAGAACACTCATGTATAACTCCGCCGGCTCACTCTCGCCGGGATAGTAGATGCCTTGCTCTACAAGTACTTTCCTTACCAGTTTGCCCTGGGCAGATGTCTGCGGGGTTACAAGGCGCATGCCCAGGATTTCAGAAACATGTGACTGAACCTCCGGGAGGCTTCTGGCGATCTTGACACCACCGCCCTTTCCCCTGCCACCGGCATGAACCTGTGCCTTTACAGCCCATATCTTTATCCCCGTGGCAGCACTGATCTTTTTAGCAGCAGGTATTGCGTCATTGACATCTTCAATCAATATGCTCCGGGCAACCGGGACATCATGGTGCAACAAAAGTTGTTTTCCCTGGTATTCATGTAAATTCATCGGCAAGGGGTTTGAAACAATCAAAACTTCTTCGCTGAGACAAATATACATGAATTTTTTTCATGTGAAATTACACACAGACACATGAAAAA
>SL_3KL_010_SEDDRAFT_10004692_pt1 | contig 12349 bp, 8 predicted proteins | sample SodLakKL_010_SED_2_FD_10381 | JGI IMG/M metagenome (IMG submission 10381)
CGGGATGTAACGGTTCAGAACAAAATATACGAAACGCTCTATCCGCAATACGATTTTCAGCAGGTCATGTTAGAAGCTGAAAAAAGAGGAATCCAGATTGTGGATGAAGCTCATCTTCCAACGTACAAGGAGTCCCCGAAACGGGCATTTATTGTTTTGGGCGGAATGGTATTCAGTATTTTTCTCTCCATGTTGGTCGTTTTCTACCGTCACACCGTCGAGACCGGAAAGCGCACCAACTCGGACCAGTACCGCAAAATCGTGGAATTGCAGCAAAACCTGCTCTTTCGCCGGAAGAAAAAGGCGGATAACGAGGAATAACCACGACAATCAAACTTGCGTTTTCAGCCTTTGTCACTTTATCCCGGACATATCCTGGAGCGAATATCCTCATCAGATTGGCTGGTGGCAGGTGCCGTCTCCGTGTTATTCGTATTCTTGCGCTGGGCAACCTGGTCCATAGGACTGCCGCCGCTTGAATGGGTTTTTATTGGTGCCATAATTGCCGCTTATTTCGCAGTTAAATGTTTCTCAAAGCCACAAATAGTTCTGGGGTTAATCATCACAGGATCATTGCTGGGCAATCTGATCCTTTTCTATGAAGAAGGACTTGTGCCCTTCTCCCTTTTTCAAATTTTTTATATCCTTGGAGTCGGGCTGTTCTTCCTTCGTTGGGCGTATCTCGGTTTTGTTTCGATACGCAAAACTGGTTTTGAATTAGAGCTGGCCCTATTCTTTTCCCTTGTATTCCTCTCCATTCTCTGGACTCCTGACGCAGAAAGAGCTTTTATCCATGCCATTCGTGTGCTGGTCCTGTCCGGCCTGCTTTTCCTTTTTGTGAACTGGATTGACAAACCACGACACATAACCTGGCTATTCATCTCAATGGTTGCAGCAGGTTCACTGCTTGGAATTATTGCACTATATGAAACCATTAACAATCCCATGGCCATCCTTCAGGATTTTCTGACAGATGGCCACAGATTGGCTAGCAGGGCAAGGATTGGACAAGAAGATCCGAACTTCTTCGCATCCCTTTTTTTTCTTCCACTTGCCTTTACGGTTTCCGTCAGCTTATCCAACATTTCTCTTAGAACAAGAATAATCAGCGGCCTGTTATTTATAATATTGTTTTCTGCTGTTCTGGTTACTTTCTCCCGGAGTGCATGGGTCGCAGTAATCATCATGCTCATCGTGTTGGGTGTGCTCTACAGACAGTATAAACTCTTTCTCTACAGTGCCCTGGCGGCTGTTATTGTCATACTTGTTATTCCAGAGCTTCGGTTTTTATTCGTAAACATTATAAATCGCTTTATCGGGCTCTTTTCCGGTGGAGTTGACACCTCCAATTATTTGAGACTTGTGCTTCTGGATGCTTCTTTCAGGATATTTTTTGACAGCTGGCTGGTGGGAGTCGGGTGGCGGGGTTTTCCTGATGCCTTGCTCACTTATTATTCACTGCAGGACACCATGGGAGTCTATGAGCCTCATAATGTGATTTACATGGTTTATACGGAACTGGGTCTGGTTGGACTGTTGCTTTTTGTCTTTGTAGTTTTAAAAATATTTCGCCTTGCCTGGGCAAATACACGTTACAATGCGGGAATTGAGATAAAAATCCTTTCCCATGCTTTATTTGGGGCTTTCCTGGCTTATGCCGTGTTCTATCAGTTCCTTGGTTCAGGATTTGTGGATAACCAGCTGTGGATAACCACCGGTTTGATAATCTCTCTTAATTTTTACTTGAAAAACCAGTCCATCCATCACAAAAACAAAGTTTAAATGACCCTGTCTGATGAAGTTCATCTAACATTGGTCCATTTCAAATCATCAGGTTTTTTACATGATTGCTTTATCTGTTGTTGGTGCAAGACCCCAGTTTATCAAACTTGGGCCCCTTTCAAGGGAGTTGCGGAAAAAACATCACGAGATCATTATCCACACCGGGCAACACTACGACCATTCCATGTCCGATCTTTTTTTTCAACAGCTCGATATTTCCAGGCCCGATATCAATCTGGGGATTGGCTCTGGTTCTCATGGCTATCAAACCGGGAGAATGCTCGAATTCCTGGAAAAAGAGCTTTTGAACATCAAGCCTGACCTGGTAATCTGTTTCGGCGACACCAATTCCACTCTTTCTGCCTGTCTGGCAGCTTCCAAACTGGATATTCCATCTGTCCACGTGGAAGCGGGTTTGCGCAGCTTCAACCGCTCCATGCCCGAAGAAATCAACAGAATAGTAGCCGATCATACCGCTGATCTTCTATTTGCTCCTACATCAACTGCAATGGATCACCTGAAACGGGAGGGGCTGAAAGAACGGGCGGTGTTAACCGGGGACATCATGGTTGACTCAATCGCTTTTATCAAGGATAAAATCGCTCAAACAGCACGCACGCAGAGTGCTGATTACATGCTGATGACGCTTCACCGGCCTTATACTGTTGATGATCCGAACAAGCTTGGCAAGCTTTTACGTTCACTTCAAAAACTCAATTCTCTGATAGTATTCCCCGTACATCCCCGGACACGTAACATTATCCTCAAAAACAAGTTATCGGTCCCTGAAAACATTCAGATAATTGATCCACAGGGCTATATTGAGTTTCAGGGCCTTCTTAAATACTGTCGCAAGATAATCACCGATTCCGGCGGTCTCCAAAAAGAGGCCTACATCTGGGGCAAGCCCTGTATAACCCTCAGGCCTGAAACCGAATGGGTGGAAACCGTATCCAGCGGGTGGAACATACTCCTGGACACGGACGATCCTGATCTTGCGGAAAAAATTGATCTTTTTTCACCAACAGCAAGCCAAGTCCCTTTATTTGGCGAGCAAGTTGCAGAACGAATGGTAAATGAACTGGAATCGTGGTTTCACAATCATAATGAAAGAAAGCATCGATAAAAAAATCAGGGTTGCCCACCTGAGCTCTGTTCACCCCTGGAAAGACACGCGTATCTTTTTAAAGATGTGCCGGACATTGAGCACTCATGGTTTCGATGTAACTCTTGTTGCAAGGGCGGAAAAAGAGCAGATCCTTGATGGAGTTACCATCATCCCCTTTCCATTATTTGATTCAAAAATCAAGAGATTTTTAATAGCACCATGGGTAATGTATCGAATGGCCAGAAAGTTGAAGTCCATTCAGGTTTATCATTTGCATGATCCGGAACTGATAATTACCGCAATTCTTTTACGACTCCATGGCAAGAAGGTGATTTATGATGTTCATGAAGACACACCGGAAACCATGGCAACCAAAGATTACCTGCATCCTGCTGCGGCATTCATTCTTTATTACATAACATGGATCGCCGAATGGCTGGCGGGAAAGGTAGTGAACCATGTCATTGTGGTTATTCCTTCCATTAAGAAGCGATTCCCGTCTTATAAAACAGATTTGGTCCAGAACTATGCTTTAACTGACGAGCTGTCCCGGGGTTCTGCAAAAACAACGGGAACCAGCAGGAAAAAACAGATCATTTATGTCGGGGACATCACCCGGGTCAGAGGGGTCAAAGAAGCCATTCAGGCAATGGAGCTGTTGCCCGAATCACTTGGTGCTGAATTTGTTCTGGGCGGAAACTTCAGTGAGCCGGGTTTTGAGGCGGAACTCAGGGCAATGGAGGGATGGAGAAAAGTTCGTTATCTGGGTTTTATCAGCCGGGACAGAATGTCGGAAGAGCTGGCCCAAAGCATGGCTGGTGTGAATCTGATGCATCCAAGACCGGATCATTATGGGGCGCAACCAAACAAGATATTCGAGTACATGTCGGCCGGGTTGCCGGTTATTGTTTCCAACTTCCCAATGATGAGCACCATAGTGGAAGAGTCGAATTGCGGTATGGCGGTGGACACATTCAATATTTCAGAGATTGCCTCTGCCTATCAGCTCATCATTGATAACGAGGAAATGCGCGAACAAATGGGGATCAATGGAAAACGCAGTGTGAAAGAAAAGTACAATTGGGAATCACAGATCCCTGTCCTTTTGCAAATCTATAAGAAAGTAATCGGGTGAAGCGTACCGGTCGTCCTCATCACCAACTCTTCCTTCCACCCAGAAAACGCAGAATCTGCCATCCAAAACCGGCAAAGTGAGCAAAGTTCATGGTTATGACCACAAAAGCGGTACCCAGCACACGGCTTATCCAGCCAGGGGCCTTGCCGGGTTCTCCCCTCCAGATTGTGGAGTGAAAGTTCTCCCTGTTTTTGTGCACGGCTCGCACAACCGCCACCAGCACTATGACCAGAACCGAAGCAAGGAACAGGGCAAGGGTCAGGAAATAGCCGGAAACCAGCAGGTAGACAGCAATGAGGGATAGCAGGGTTATGGTGAAAAAGGGTGTGCTGCCCCGGAGCGATGATCCCGCCGAGTGCCTGAAAAATGTCAGGCATCTCCCCTTGCCATACTTGAAGTACTGCTTGAAGAGGGAGGTGAAATCCTTTCGGGGGTAGTACCAAACTCGGATGTCCGGACTGATGTACACAGCGTTTTCCTGCTCTTTTTCCAGGCGGATATTCAATTCGGCGTCTTCATTCGTGACATTGCCGGTTAAAAAACCATTAAGCCTTTTAATGACATCTGTCCGGTAGCAGCCCAGGAACACCGTATCGGCATAGCCCTCATAGGATTCGTCCCGGTATTTGGCACCTCCGCTGCCCAGTACGGAGTTGACGGCGAGTGCGACATAGGACTGGAATCTGTTGGTAGCAACAAACCTTTGCGATCCGCCAACGTTGAGAGCACCCGATTCAATTGAGGCATTGACGGAGGCTTCAACATAATCATCGGCGTAGTCGCAATGAGCATCAGCACGCAAGAACAGATCGCCCCTGGCAACCGATATCAATCGGTTAAGTCCGGCAGACTGGATGCGGTCGGGATTGTCAACCAGCTTCACGCGCGGATCATCCTTGGATATTCTGCTAACAATTTCGGGAGTCCTGTCCGTACTTCTTCCATCGGCAACCAGTATCTCAATAATGTTTGGATAGGATGCCTTTTGAAATTTTTCTATGATGCCCTCAATGTGGTCCTCCTCATTGTATGCGGGAATTGCAATGGTTACACTGGGGAGGTTTTGGTCTGACGGCATACCTGACATTACATCTTTGCCACGAATAATTGACATACGGTAAACTAATACATTTCGGATAATATAAGAATTCCCATTATTGATGACCCTTGTTTTCCAAAGATGCCGGTTGGTATCAGGGCACAATGATTTTATTTCGGGCTTGCCGGCGAGAGGAATGATTCCATTTCGGCCTTCCTGGCGATATGGTAGAACCAGAACAGCAAATAAGTATTGATACAGACCCCTGAAATTGTGTATAGAATAAGCGCCATTTCAACGCTTTGATACCATATTCCAGTAGCAAGAGCGGCAACCCTTGCTGCCAGGTTCACCAGATCAATGACAAATGCCTTGCGCTGGCGGTTCAGCATGAGGGGAATGAAATTCAGGGGTGTCACCAGAAAAACAAGGAAGACAAACGGCGTTAGAATCCTGACATAGTATCCGGTCGTTTCAAAGCCGGATCCAAGAAACCAGTCAAACAGCGGCGGGCTGAACAGGAACAGCAGCAGAAAGGGAACAATACCGATGCCACAAAGCAGTAACAGCGTGCTGTTCATGAAAGGGATCAATCGCTCTCTGTTGGCCCTTTTTTCGGCTATTCTCTGACCAAAAACCTGAAGAACAGCCTGTGCGATAACCTGCACCGGAATATACAGTGCTTTCACAGCCATGGCATAGTACCCGGCGACGGCCTCCGAGAAGAAATTATAGAAAAGCAGAACCGGAATATTGTATGATGTGGTAGCAGTTAATGCATGAGGTGCGTTCCAGAATGGAAAGTTCCTGTATCTTTTTGCCATGGCCATCATGCGCTGCGGGGAGACACCCGACATTACAGATCGCTGGATTTTCCGTAATTTCCAGAACATCAGAAGCATGGCCGACAAATCCCCCGCCACCTTGCCGAGGATCAGGCCGGCCTGCTGCAGCTGCATCCAGCCCATGGTAATCTGTCCGGCCGACATCACGCCCGTACCGGTAATTTTCCCGGCTGCCATTGCCGAATATCTTTTTTCCCGGTTTAGGCGGAACAGCAGGACCATGAACATCCCGAATGAAAAAATGGAAAAAGGCAGCAGATATATCAGCCAGCCCAATGACCCGACTCCTAACAGCCTTGTCACGGGACCCTTGGCAATCAGAAACACGAGAAGCAGCAGAAGACTGAATCCGGTTACCAGTATCGAGGACAACACCGTGATATTGTTTGCTTCCTGATCGGTTCTGGGAATCAGTGTGGCGTACTCGTACCTTAGCGACGCTACTGAGCTCAAAATGATGAAAAGCGAAAGATAGGTAGCATATATTCCTATCTCTTCGGGTGTGAACAACCGAGTAAGTACCGGAATAATGGCCACACCGATCAGATGGGCAAGTCCCGTGCCTGACATAAGCTTCCCCAGATTGGCGAGAAAACCCGACATTGGGATTTGCTGCAGATATTTTTTCAGTGACTTTAGCATGTACTGTTGCTTTTCGCTGATCGACATTGGCAGTTGAAGCAAGGTAAATATACGGCACTTATAATCCCGTCACTTTTTGCCGATAATTTGCTTCCTTTCGAAATGCACTTCCCACGGGTCCACCCCCGCCAGCCCCGGTAAAACAACCAAACATTAATAACCTGTCGAAGGTCAAATGATTACAAGAGCAATGATTCCTGGCAATGCATTATGGTTGAAATGTCCATGACCGGGCTGGCGCCAGGACACGCAGGCGCATGATTAAAACGGTCATGGATATTCTATGTGACCATATGAATCCAATGATTTTAAACACATGAAAATCGTATTTTGACCAGAGCTTCAACCAATCCACCCAATTGAAAAATGAACAAAAGCTCCAGGGAACTTCCGGAACGACCGTTATTTCTCTTGACGGCCGAATGGCCGTATGGCAAGGGTGAAAATTTCCTGTCATATGAAATTCCGTTTCTTCTGGAACGCTTCCCGAATTTGCTGGTATTGCCCATGTTCGCTTCTGGTGATACCCGTGAAACGGATCCCCGTGTTTCGATTATCCCGTCCGGCCCTCCCTCCGATCTCCGGTTCCTGGAGCTAATGAGGGGAGTTACAAAATCCGGAGGGCTGTTGGGTAAAGAATGGCAGAGTTCTCCGGGATTCCCCTTTTCCACCGGCACTTTCTATCTGACAGCCCGAACCCTGGGAATAGCGCGCCGGATTGAAAAAAGGATTCTCGAGACTGTCAGAAAACACCGATTCAGGCATGGACTTATCTATTCCTACTGGATGAACCAGTCATGCATGGGAGGAATTCTTGCCGCGAAAAAGCTTGGTTGGCCCGTGGTGTCCAGGACGCATGGCGGCGATCTGTACCTTGAGCGCCAGCCAAAAGGATATCTGCCTTGGCATGAGTGGAAGGTAAGCCACCTGGACTGTCTTTTTCCCGTCTCCGAAAACGGCCGGAATTATCTCGTGCAACGCTACCCTGAATACAAATACAGGATCCGTGTGCAATATCTCGGTGTGAAGGGAGGAGAGAAACGCAAAAACCGGGCAGACGGACCTGACGAACTTCATGTGGCATCCTGCTCAAATATCATCCCACTGAAAAGGGTTGACCGAATATTTGAAACCATTCATGCACTTCATGACCGGCTGAAAAGTGAGCGCCCCTCCACATTCAAAAAGATACGATGGACCCACTTTGGAGATGGACCAGGTTTAGAGGACTTGAAGCAAAAAGTTCGGCGATCCAATAAGCCAGGTCTGCAAATAAACCTTTTTGGCAGGGTGGAACCGGAATTTGTCACGGACTTTTATGCCCGTGAGCAGGTGGATCTTTTCCTGAATTACAGTACCAGCGAGGGGATTCCTGTGAGTATTATGGAGGCCGGAAGTTGTGGTATTCCTGCTGCGGCTCCGATGACGGGCGGCATTCCGGAAATAGTCAATCAGGAAACCGGCATTCCATTTCATGTTGATGATACTCCGGATACGGTTGCAGCCATGATCAAGACAACCCTGAACGATGGCAAGCTGGCGGTAAAAGGAGATGGGGCTTACCGCTTATGGAGCAATAGATTCGACAGGGATAAAAACTACCGGCAGTTCGCGGATGTTTTGGCCCGCATGTAGGTATGCCGCTACAAGTCAAATCATTGCTATTTGTCTTGCAATATCCTGATCGTGTACGGCTCTTCAGAGGGAATAAGATTTATCAGGCGCTCCTCCCCGGCAATCTGCAATTCGGCAACAATCGTGTTGAAAGAATCTGAAATTTCAATGCGATGATCAAGATACTCATTGTCAATTTTCAGCCTTAATGTCAGTGGCAGATCAAAAATATCCCTGTCCAGCCCATCATCAAGAAACAACTGATAGACACGTTCCTCAATTGGATTCAAATCAAATGAAGCATTGTGGCGCTGCCGGGCATAAAGTGTTGCATCATTCATACGTGCCAGCCAAACAACTCCCTGTTCTTGCAACTCCCTGATACGTGTCATTTCCTCATAAAAATGATGTCGGCGATAGAACCCCCAGCCAACGGGTCTGCCGTCCGTTTCACCGTCAAATCCGATAGCATGATAGGTGTTGATAAGCCAGGCACCCTGCTCAATACACTTATCCAGGTAAGCAAAAAACTCTTCGGGGTTATTCACGCAATCACCGCACTGTTCAAAGTCGTAGCTCTCCATGCGCAGAGCCGGCAGCCCGAACCAATCAGGTGGTTCCGTATCATCATCTGGAATGATACATGGGCCGTATCCTTCAAAAACCGGCCAGTTAAGGCGTCCTGACAGAAAACCGGAATCCGACAATGCTCTTCGGGTTCGTTCCAGAATGCCATGGCCATAGGGATAGGCATAAGCAACCGGCTTGAGACCGTAACTTGCCATGCTCAGAAAATTCTGCCTGAAGGAGGCATAGGCCTCATCATAATCAAAGTTATCATGGTTGTCATGTGCATGGCCATGCCCGAAATAACCAAAGCCTTCAGGGACGAGCACATCTCTCAAAAAAGAAACCCGTTCCGGACTTTCGTCGTAGACGGCGGTTATAACCTCGTAGTCAATGAACAGTCCGTTGTCAATGAGCCACTGGTTCTCTGCATCAAAATGAGATGGCGATCCGGCATCCAGTGTTGGGGTGAAAGCGGCTTTGAACCCATCCGGCCATTTGGTTATTTCTACAACTTCTATGAGATTTGTCTCATGTTCATTGCTATCCGATGTCGCTCCGGAACACCCATAAAGCAAAAAAACGATACAGATGGCCGTTATAATTAGTTTTTCTGTTGTTGATATCATTGCAATACAATGTATGTTGGAATTTTGGTCAATTTGAGAAGTTTTCCACAAGTGGTTTTTGCAATCGGATCAATGCCATCCAACAGTATCTTTTTGAAAAGGGCAAAACCGTCATAATCAGCTTGTCCACGCCATTCAGGAGACTATAGCTGATCTTGTGCAATCGACTCTCGGGGATGAATGCGGACAGTATACTTGTAATGTGCTGATAATCAACCATAGCATTCTCAAAATATTTTGAGGCCATGTAAATATCCGACATTAACAGCGGGGTTTCATCCTTGCTTCGCATTTCCGGAGTGAAGCGCCGATACGTATTAATAATGGGATTATGTCCAAGAGGTTCTATGAATACAGCCAGGCCTTCCGGTTTGAGCACCCTTGCAATTTCCTGAAAAGCCTTTGGCGGGTTTAAATGATGAATGATTCCCTTGCCACATACCACATCAAAAAAACTGTCTTCATAATCCATTGTCTCGGCATTCATCTCTTTGAGATGCACATTGTCATAATGCCTGCCTAATCTCTCCCAGGCCTGATCGATAGCTACTGTAGAAATGTCGATACCATGACATTCCTGTGCCCTGTCAACCCAATGTGGCATATTGATACTGGGACCGCAACCGATTTCAAGTACTTTTTTATTCGTGGCATGTTCGATGACCAAATCCAGAAACTGCTGATCAAAATCCTTTTTGAGTCGATAATATTTGTCCGTCGCTTTCCTGTTCTCCGATTCGGAGAGATAACGCTCATCGTGAAAATCTTTTTCACGTTGCAGATTTTTTTCCAATGACTGTTGGTAAGACATCTTCAGTTTTTATTGCAATGGGTTGTCGGTCGAAGTTTGTTCACCTAATTCCTGCTGATCCAATGGAGTGCAACCGGCATTGCGTAAATATCCGGATTATTCCGCCAATAATCAGATAATATTTCAGGTATTAGGTCCTAAAGACGGATCATTTTCCGGGATAGAGAGCCCATGTCACTTTGGATGCGGTATATGTAAACGCCGCTGGAAAGGCCGGATCCATCGAACTCAACCCGGTGCATTCCGGTGTCCTTCTGCCCGTCAATAAGCGTTGCCACCCGTCTTCCATCAATGGAAAAAATTTCAAGACGCACATGACTTTGCTCCCCAAGTTCAAACGGAATGATGGTGGGTGAGCCAAAAGGATTGGGATAATTCTGATGAAGTGTCAAGCCCGCAGCTATCGCTTCATCCGCATCAACGCTCGTGTCGCTGATTTGAAAAACCCGGATATCGGATATGTTCAGCTTTGCACGCTGCCCGCTGTCATCATTCGGCAGATTGCCGGTGTAATAATATCTCCAGAAAAGCTGTACATAGCTTTTTCCAAGAAGCTCCTCAGGCAACAGAAGGTCATTCACCGTTGCAGTATGATCCGGTTCTGCCATCCATTGGTATTCCACGGGATTGCCAAACTCATCGTAGATATTGTGGAAGGGGCCTTCATTTCCAACCCGGTATTGCAGCCGAATATGATAGATCATCGAATTTGGCAGTACTGTCCCCGCACTGAAAGTCACAGCGAGACTCTCGACATCCCGGGTATCAAGGGCCAGCAAGGCACCTCCTAGCCGTGTCCCGGGATACCCCGGATTACCGTCCGGATTTGAGGTATTTTTGAATGCAAATCCCCTCCCATGCATTCCGACTATGCGGGTGTGTGATTCCAGATTGTATGCTCCGGTAACAAATCCATCAATGGATGCCTCGAGACCCGGGTCATCCTGGTCCATGTATACAAAGGCCATATGCTCAGGGTATTCACCCGCCCGCGCATCGGGACTCCAGCGCGTGAAACTATAGTCTGCTTTTGACAGCAATGCCGGATCGGGAAACGCCCTGATCTGGTATATGGATATGAAAAATGCCTTTGCCTGTACATCGCCTTCGGAGGGTAAAGTAATTTTATTTCCCCAGATTCTCTCTCCGTTGACTTCCCAGTAAGCCACGCGGTAACCCGGCTCACCAACAGCCGTGAGGATTACAGGAACCCCGCCAAAATATGTCCCGCTCCAGGGATAGGGAGTGTCGGGAATGCCTGGTGTGCTTGAGCAGATCGCAAGCGAGTTGACCCTGACTTTCCCCTTGCCCGGCTGGGAAACATCAACCGATATGGTGCGGTCATCACCCAGGCTGAAATGATCCCGAACATGTTCACGGACATAAAAAGGCCTGTTGTTGGCGCTGTTTTTCATGTTGTCCACCATCTGCTCCCACAAGGTAACTGATGACGGCCACCACCATCGCTCGGTGTGTTCCCCGATTTCCGGCATCAGCGGGTTTTTCAGGCTGTCGATCACCTGTTTGATGCGTTCCGGTTGAAAAGCGCTGTTTAGCAGGTCGGCAATCCGGTTGATGAAATCATGTCGGAACTGCTCGTTGAGGAGCAACCGGTCCAGGATAAGTGTTTCCGGTCCACCCTCCGTTATGTGATCCATCATGTTAAACTCATAGCCGCTGCCGAATCCCAGCGACCGGTCAACGTCAAACATGAGCCAACGCCATCTGCCGTCGTGACCTTTGGACGCATGGGGATCAAACGGTACCCTGAGCCTCCAGTAATCAATGTTGTTTCCCGGCCAGTCATTGTTGGCAAAGTAAATCTGGGCAGCGTAGTAATCGAGGAAATTGTTGATGTCCATCATCGTGGCAGTCTGATCATAAGCGTCATCGCTAGCCATGTCGCTGTTGGACAGAAAATCCAGAAGTTCTCTGAAATGCAGGTCATCACCTTCCTTGACTTCGCCAACATCGGTCAGGATATCGACATTGTCCGGGTCAACCCCGTACACGCGTTCCAGGTAATGGCGGTCATAACGCTCACGGAAATTGTGTATCCCCCAGTACTCTCCGTTAATGAACAGAATGGCCGGCCGGTAAGCCTGGGTGTCAAAGTCCAGGTGGCTGACAAGGCTTTGGGCGGCGGCATCCCGGAACATGGTACTGCCCCAATCGTT
>SL_3KL_010_SEDDRAFT_10004693_pt1 | contig 12346 bp, 11 predicted proteins | sample SodLakKL_010_SED_2_FD_10381 | JGI IMG/M metagenome (IMG submission 10381)
TATGTGGTTCGATAAACCATTATAGGCAAGATATCAGAAGCCCTTCGGGTCAGTCCGAAGCTTTTTCTTTCCGACGCCCGTCAGATTGGTTACTCGTAAAAACCGCTATTAACCGATAGCAACCGTAATGAACCGGGTAATCACCCGATCACCTTCTCAATCCGCTCGAACGCCCAATCAAGTTCTTCTTTCTTAATAATGAGCGGGGGCGCGAAACGAATAACCGTATCATGCGTTTCTTTGCACAACATCCCTTCATCTTTTAACTTCTCGCAATACGGACGCGCTTTTTCGGTTAATTCGAGTCCGATCCATAATCCGCGTCCGCGCACTTCTTTGATCTTCGGACTCTTTATTGCTTTCAGTTTATTCAGAAAATATGTACCGAGTTCGGCGGAGTTTTCAGCGAGCTTTTCTTCAAGTATGACTTTGAGCGCAGCACGCGCTATCGCGCAGCCAAGCGGGTTACCGCCGAATGTACTCCCATGCTCTCCCGGATTAAACACACCGAGCACCTCTTTTTTGGATAACACGGCCGACACCGGATAAAAACCTCCCGACAGCGCCTTGCCTATTATAACGGCATCGGGTTGAACATCTTCATACTGAAAAGCAAACATCTTACCCGAGCGACCCAGTCCCGATTGAATTTCATCGAGAATAAATAACACATTGTTCTTCCTGCAGATATTGAACGCATCGGTCAGAAAACCATCGGGAGGGATAATGATGCCTGCCTCTCCCTGGATCGGTTCGACGAGGAATGCCGCGGTATTCGGTGTAATTGCTGCTTCGAGCGCCTTCGCATCACCGAACGGAACCACCTTAAAACCGGGTGTGAACGGTCCGAATCCTTTACGGTAATCTTCTTCCGTCGAGAAACTGACTATGGTTGTGGTACGTCCGTGAAAATTATCGGCACAAACAATGATCTCCGCCTGATCATCCGGTATATTTTTCTTGGTATATGCCCATTTACGCGCAGCTTTAATTGCCGTCTCGACCGCTTCCGCGCCGGAGTTCATCGGCAGTGAAATATCCATCCCCGATATATCGTGCAGGTCTTTGTAGAGTAACGGCAGTTGTTTATTCCTGAACGCCCGCGATGTGAGCGTCAATTGATTGATTTGTTCTTTTGCTGTTTCTGCAATTTTCGGATGACAATGTCCCTGGTTTACGGCAGAATATGCCGCGAGAAAATCGAGATACTTTTTGCCCTCTACATCGTATAACCATATTCCTTCGCCCCGTTCGATAACGACATCGAGGGGATGGTAGTTATGAGCACCGTACTGATCTTCAAGCCGGATATAATCCTGTGTCTTCATACAGATCTCCTTGTATTTTGGATTTTTACAATACAGTGCGGGAATGGATGACCGCGGGAATTTACCGTATCCGGATCATTGATAGGATTGTCGAGCCGGATACCCATTCTAACGTTACTTCAAAATACAAAAAGAGGAGGAAATCTTCAAATGATATATCATGGCAAATTTTAGTCCCGCTAATCTTCACTAATCGTCACTAAAATAATGTCTGGATTTGTGGGGAAAAATTTAGAGGTGCAAAGCCGCTCCGGTATTTTGGTTGTACGTCATAATGAGGAGAATGCTACAGAAAGACATAAAAAACCATCCGAATACTTGAAAAATACAATTATTTTTGTACATTGAAGGATATTTCACATGATCGGAAAGTAATCAAAACAATCAGTATGAGACACGTATTTGTATTCCCCCTCCTCGTTGCACTGCTGTGTATCTCCTGTACCACAACAGACCGCGAAGATGTAATCCTGCAGGGAATTATTGACCGGGTTCAGGAAAATTACGCACCTGATCGCCGCGTTGCTGTGTTTGATATCGAATGGGAACGTCAGGGAGGAAACCTCATAATCAAGGGCGAAGTCGATAATGCCGAAACAAAACATGCTGTTTTTACTGCAATCGAAAAACTCGACTTACCTCAACCTGTTGACAGCATACTCGTTCTGCCGCACCCGGATCTGGGCGAAAAACAATATGCACTCATAAAAGTCAGCGTCGGCAATATGCGCAGTTACCATCGGCACACATCCGAGCTTGTTACACAAGTATTACTGGGCACACCGGTAAAAGTATTAAAACGACAGGGATGGTGGTATTATATTCAATCACCCGACCGATATCTCGGATGGATTAACGGCGGCGCTTTACACACCGTTACCCGCGCTGAATTAGAGGAGTGGAATAACAGCACTCAGATAATCGTCACCAACTTACACGGTGTTGTCAGGAAGCAACCCGCAGCTGACGCACTCCCCGTAAGCAACGTAGTTATCGGGTCCCGTCTGCTACTCACCGGCAGAAGCGGTACCTGGAATGAGGTACGGCTACCGGATGGGCGGTCGGGATATATCGAGCGCGCGGGGACCGAATATTATTCAACCTGGGAAGAAAACGTAAACTTAACAGGTGAAAATATCGCCCAAACCGCAAAAATGTTTCTCGGCATACCGTATCTTTGGGGAGGGACGTCGGTCAAGGGTTTTGACTGCTCGGGTTTCACCAAAACTGTTTTTATACTTAACGGTATGGACCTCAATCGGGATGCAAGCCAGCAGATACTTATGGGAGAACACATTGATACTGGTGAAAATTTTTCCAATCTCAGGAAAGGAGACCTGGTCTTTTTCGGGAGAAAAGAAACAGAAGAACAACCGGAACGCATTGTTCACGTCGGTATATATCTCGATAACGGCGAGTTCATTCATTCGTCCGACTACGTGCGAATCAACAGTTTTTTCCCCGAGGCAGATAACTATGACGAATTCGAGACGAACCGATTCGTTCGCGCCCGCCGGTTGATTCATAATATAGATTTATAAAATGCAATACTAACTAATCACAGGTAATTCTTTGACTCTCATCACCGATACCACCGCCGTATTGCTTTATCTGATTCTTCTCATTGGAGCAATTTATAAGTTCAGCGAACTAAAATTTGTTGCACCTTTTTTTAAGTATCTGCCTCCCGTTATCTGGGTATATTTCCTGCCGATGATCTCGTCCAATATCGGTATCATTCCGCGCGATCATGAACTGTATCTCTGGATCCGTACCTATCTTCTTCCGACAGCGCTTGTATTAATGCTGCTCTCGGCGAATGTTCCGGCACTGGCAAAACTGGGAGGTAAAGCCATTCTCACGGTGCTCGCCGGCACACTCGGCATAGCGTTGGGTGCGATCGTTTCTTTCTCAATTTTCCAATTCTGGCTGCCCGAGGATGCGTGGACGGGAATCGGTGCTTTATCGGGGAGCTGGATCGGCGGGAGTGCCAATATGGTAGCGGTTGCAACCAGCATCGGCACACCCGAAGCAATGCTCGGTCCGATAATCGTCGTTGATACCGTCATCGGGTATAGCTGGATGGGGGTTGTGATAGCACTATCGGTTTTCCAGAACCGGCTGGATGAGAAAAACAAGGTCGACCGTACAATTGTCGAATCACTCAACACACGAATGAAAGACCTCTATGATGCCAAACGCCGTCCGTTGAAATATATCGATCTTATTACTATGCTGTCGGTCGGATTCGGTGTGGGATATGCGATGGTCAATCTGGGTGAATGGATGCCCGATGTCGGTGCCGTGTTAACTTCTTTCGGATGGGCGATAATTCTGTCAAGTCTCGTGGGAGTTGCGCTTTCATTTACCCGGCTCTCCGAGCTGGAGTTTGCAGGTGCTTCATCCGTAGGAAATTTCTTTTTCTATTTGCTGCTTGCAACTATCGGAGCCCGTGCAGATCTTGCAGGTATACTGGATGCGCCGGTGTTTCTGCTTGCCGGTGCATTGATAATTATTATTCACGCGACCGTTCTCTTTCTTGGAGGCAAATTACTTAAGGCGCCGATGTTCCTTATTGCAACAGCGAGCCAGGCGAACATTGGAGGACCGATTACCGCGCCGATAGTCGCAACCGTATATCAGGGCTCACTTGCGCCGGTCGGATTACTCATGGCCGTGGTTTGCAGTATATCCGGAACATTCGTTGCGCTTATGGTTGCCCAGATATGTTTCTGGATCACACAGTTATAGAGCCGGGATATAAAACAATATTTTAATGTACCGGTGTAATTTCCTGAGTGAGCGGGTCAACCAGTGAACATTTCATCATTTTGCAGTAGTTATCGAATGTAATTCGATAACCCCGGTACAGATAATCAAAGTATAGTACTTCTTTTAATTCTACCGGTAAATCCTCGAACCGTTCGTGTCGTGACAGCGTATCGTTTCCGTACTGCGTACACTCGTGAAGATGATTGCCGCCTGATTCATAAAAACAATACATTCATAACCTCCCTAAAGTTATTTCTAATATCGTATCTAATCTATATCAGGGCAAACGACATGCCAGCATATGTGTAATCACCTAAGTTATTTTATATATTGATACTTAGGCAAAATACAACCGGCAATGTTTTGTAAAAATTCCAGTCTATCATATGCAAATCTGCAGTTTTTTCAAAATCCATTTTGGTACTAATTGTTACTCTGAAGATTTGTCTGTATTTGTTCCAGAATGTATCCGTTTTCGAGATATACATAAAGATTATCACCCGGGCAGACCGTTTCCTCCGTATAATCCTTATGCCCTTTAAGTGTTTCAGGCGGAATAGCATACGTTTTACATATCCACGTAAAAAGATCGATCACCGCCCGGAGCTGATATTCATTCGGTTCGACTTCCCCGAAATTACCCAGTACACAAACGAGAGCATGACCCGTCGGGTCATAATTCGTGTTTGTATCCCCGGCATATCTGATCTCCCTGCCTTCGTAGACGTTTCCGCCCGGATCGATAAGATAATGATACGGGATATCTATCCAATCCCTGTCGGTGCGGGACCAACTTTGTAAGTTTCTTAAATACTCCACCGGGTCATCGTGTTCCGAAAAAGATACGCCGCCGTGATGCAGGGTTATGTACTTAAGATCATGAATGGGATGTTCACCGGGGAATCGCTCTCCTCCCCATTGTTCGACGGTTATTATCGTTGCGCCGAAATCAATTTCGGGAGTTCGCGAACAATGTATCGATACAACAACCATAACAACACAAAGTATACATAACAAAATTCGGTTCATATTGACATCCTGTAATTGATGAATGAATGAAACAGCGATATTACGGCAGCATATCGAAATTGCGCCGCTTACCGAACTCACTGATGGTAAACGTTACTGCATACGTAGCACGGGCTAATGCACCGCGAACGCGTGCGAGAGATGTATGGTGTATAACCCTCCATATCCTCCCAATTTTCCGTGAAGTAAACACCACGCAGGCCGCGATGACGCGGATATTCGCTTTCGACACCTTCAAGCGACGGGATTTCACCGTCTTTATATGGTCCGAATATAACTTCCGCACCAAGAATTTTCGCGGCGGCTTCGGCTTCACGACGTTTCTGTTCACCGTACTTTTCCGGAGTTAATGCCGGATTGCCCCCTTCGCCGAGTGTTAAGTGCAACATAACAACACGGTCTCCGTTCATCGTGTGTTTGGCAAGGACAGCACCGCAGGAAACCTCCATATCACCAGCATGAGCGCCAACCGCAAGTATCGTTCGCGCTTGTTGCGGCTGATTGTTTCGCGCGTTTCCCTCGGCTATGAGCAGAGTACATAAAAGAAGTAGTAAGATTTTCATGGTTATCTCCGTAGGATTCATTATATATACGGTTAATGGTCCCAAAGGGATGCCTTCGGTATTATCGGTTATTTGTTAATTGGGTCGAGCCATCCCGATAGCTATCAGGACCAAATCCCACAAAAAGTTTATAAACAAAAACTTAAGATTTGGTGAAATTTAGTGTTTTGGAGTTTTTGTGGCATAATTTATCTTTTATTATTCATTGACTTTATTTATCTTTACCAGTGTATTACCATTTACTGCATACCTCCAAAATAAGCGTAGGGCGTTCATTTGAACGTATCTACGGTTCGTATCAATAATATTCGTACAATTAGATGAACAATACATTACTCATTAAGAACTGCCGTTTATACAACTCATCTCCGGATGCAAAACCGGTTGACATTTTCATAGAAGGTAAAACCATCAGATCCATAACCTGCGGTGAAGATCGCCCCGGTGTCGATCAGATCGATGCCCGCGGCCGAGTTGCGGTTCCGGGTTTTATCGACGTTCACATCCAGGGAGCCGGCGGCGCCGATATTCTTGACGGAACCGAAGAAGCGCTTCAGGCAATCTCCCGGACGCTTGCGAAAACCGGGACAACGGGATTTCTCGGAACAACAGTCGTCAAACCCGAGACAGGCAATGTCCATCTGAAATTCGGGAAGAATTTTGTCGGACGGGGTCTCACGGGTGCTGTAATGCATGGTTTTCACATTGAAGGGCCGTTTATCAATATAAAGAAAAAAGGCGGTCTCTCGGAAAACTGCATATATGAATCATCTCCGGAAAAACTTGATGAAATCCTTACTATTACCGGAAATACGCTTAAAATGATGACGATTGCCCCGGAACTTCCCGGTAATCTTAATATAATCAAATCCCTGGTAAATAACGACGTTATCGCCGCTTTTGCCCACTCCGATGCAACCTATGAGGAAACAATACGCGGATTCGAAGCCGGGATCAATCACGTTACCCATCTTTTTAATGCTATGCCGCCGCTACATCATCGAAACCCCGGTCCGCTTACGGCAATTTTCGAGCACAAAGATATTACCGCACAACTCATAAGCGACGGTCACCATATTCATCCGCGTATTATCNANCTGATCTACCGGATAATCGGCGGCGACAGATGCATCTGCATCACCGACGGCGTGCAGGGCATGGGACTGCCCGAAGGCAGATATATTTATAATGGTAAAGAGTACGAGTCAAAAAACGGCGCAGCTCGTTATCTCGACGGTACACTTATCGGTTCAACCATGAGTCTGGGCAACATCGCCGTTAAATTCATGGAATTCACCGGATGCAGTTTTGAAACGGCAATCAATACCGTATCCGCCATACCGGCAAAACTCCTCGGCATCGACGACAGAAAAGGCTCCCTCGAACCGGGGAAAGATGCCGATATTGTTTTGCTTGATTCCGATCATTCCGTGTGGTCGACATTCATTGAGGGAACCCGGGTATATTTTCGAGAATGAGTTAATTGTTATTGGTTATTGGTTAATGGTCGATACCGATAACCATTATTCGCTGTTAATTGTTATCGGTTATTGGTTAATAGTCGGTTACCACAAATCTACGATTAACTAATAACCGATAACCAATAACCTTCTCCCTCAGACGCCTGCAATTCTTCGCTTATATTCCTGCAATGCTTCATCGAGCCGTTCGCGGGCGGTGGTATCGCCCGGGACGTTATGCGACGGATGAATATAGAGTTTAATACCGCGATTTACCAGTATTTCCGCGACGGTCGATACAATCATCCAGACGGCGCTTACAAAGGCCATCGTGGATACCGGCGCTATTTTATCCTGATGATTTTTCAAATCTACCGATGCATCGACTGACGGCACGCATATATCGACGACAACATCCGCAAGGTCGAATATTTTCTTGCCCGATGAATGGCGTGTCTTCGTATCTTTAAAGGCTTCTGCCGACCCAAGTACCACCACCTTCATACCGATTCTTTTCGCTTCAAGTGCGATATCGATATTCACATTGTTAATTCCCGAATGTGAAAACAGCCACATCGTATCGCGCGGATCGAAATTGTAACTCTTCATAATTTCTTTCCCGTATCCTTCCACCCGTTCCAAAAAGACAAACTGATGAACCCCCATACCGCCGACGATATTCGTAAAAAAGGTGAGTGGAAGTTCGATCATCGGATGGAATCCGACAAAACCGCCGATTCTCGGGTACATCTCCTCTATCGGCAGTGTGGCGTGGCCGCACCCGAATGTATGCACCCACCGGTCAACGGCAATCGATTCCGCCATGATTGAAGCGGCTTGTTTTATGTTATCCATCTGTGTCGATTCTATTTTGTCCATAACCTCGCGTGCGTTCGTAAGCCATTGTGTTGCTAACATGTGTTAGTACTCCAGACTGTTCTGTTAAGCGTTTTAAGTTAATGGTTAATTAGTTCTCACTGAAAAAGTCATTTTAAATAACTCTTGTTCTTTGACAAATGTAATCATATTAGAGATTCTGCCTGCTCGGCAGCTGACTCATGTCATCTGCCAGAGGTTGTAGCTGAGGATCGAGTACCCGATCCAGCTTGCTACTCTGGCAGTACCTCGAACGAGCGGACGACCGAAGGAAAACTGTCGTTTCAGCATGCTAATTGATGCTTCAATGCCGCATCTGAAGTTTCGGAGTCGTTTAAACCACTGTTTTTTCTGGTGGCGACGCTCTTGTGGCGTAAGTCTTCCTATTTTAGGTATGCCTACATGCTTGATACCAAGAGACTTCAGAGCATCTATATTATCGGAGGTATAAAATCCTTTGTCGAGCGCAGCTTCTTTAGGAACAGTTTTTATCTGTTTTTTCATTCGCTTTACAAATGGGACAGCTTCTGTCTTATCACTCGGACAACCTTCTTGGAGTTCATAATGTACTATAATACCCGATTCATCCTGTGCAAGATACGCTGTTCGCCCGAACTCGTTCGGTTGTTTTAGTTTACCACGACGAATCGGTCGGGCTTCGGGATCGTACAGTGAGACGATCCGATCCGTAATTTTGGTTTCACCCTCGAGCTTTTGATATGTTTGTTCTAATATTTGCTCTGAGTTCTCAACATAGTCGGTAAACTGTTTAAATTGTTTCTTTTGCTTAGGAGTAAGCTTATCAGCCTTTTTTGACCATTTTTTAACGATGGTTTTACATTGTGTGAGGGTTTCTTCGGCGAATTTGGTTACCTCACGCAATGTTTTCTGTGCTTGTTCTTTCTTGTTCTTTGATGTCGATTTCAGTGATGCACCTATTTGGGCAAGGCGTTTTTTAGTCGCACGAGTATGATTGGTAATCTTCTCTCCGAGTTTTTTCGATGTCTGGGTGAGAGTGCGGACAACCGAATGTACCAAACCAACGTCGTTGGGATAGATAATATGAGATTCAATAGTTGTTGAGTCTATACGGATTTTTCTGGGTGCTATTTTCTTCGTTTTGATTAAGTGTTTGACTAATTTTTTATTGAGTTCATCGATTAACTCATCACCAAATTTTTGATTAAGTTTGATAAGTGTCGTAGAATCAGGAACAGGGTCCATGAGTGAAAGTTTACAAAAATAACGCCAGGGAAGTCGTTCGCGTACTTCGCATTCGACTTCTTCGTAACTTAAACCCCAGCGGAATTTAAGGTACATCATACGAAGATAAGTATCGACCGGAGTACCAGGCCGACCCATGGTTTCATGAAATTTATCTTCGAAGGGTTTTAAAAATGACCTGTTTTGTAAAAGTTCATCAACATTTATGAGTTCATCATTCAGTTCGAAAAGTGAGGGATCGAGAAATCCCTCTGCAAAACTGAGCTGTTGTGATGTTTTTCCACGCATAGATGATCAAAATATTATTGGTAGGTATTGTACTTTCTTATTAAACAATTAACTTTGAGCAAAGTTTCATTATACTTTTTCAGTGAGAACTAATTAGTTAATTGTTAATAGGAACCAGGTTTCGCACAATCTCCAATTAACCATTAACAAATAACTAATAACCTTCGTTTAATTGTTATTCCGTCAGCTCCCGAGACTCCGTCCCCGATTCCTCCGATTTCCGTATTCGTCTGATAACTATCATAAAAACGATTCCGGATATGACAATACTGCACGGTATAATAAACAATGCCACACGAAGACCGAAAGAATTCGCCAATATTCCGGTTACATACGGAAAAAGCATCCCCCCCGTTAACGCCATTACCAATATCACACTAAATGCGGTCCCCGATAATCTTGAGTAAAGACTGCCTGCATACGCGAATATTACCGGAAATACGGCAGCAAATCCCAGACCGGTAAGCACAAGGCCGGTTACCGACAGACTCGTATCCGTAGAGAACAGCATCATAAGAGATCCGACCAATGCCAGCAAGAGAGAGAGCCGTAATACAGTCGCAGCTGAAATATAAAGCAACAATGACCCGAGTACCAGGCGACCAAACACCATCCCCAGCCAGAAGAGTGAAAGGAACATCACTGCGCGCTGGGGATCAACCTGTGCTTCCTCAATTAAGTATGTTGCCGACCAGCCGCCGACAGTCATTTCCATGCCGCTCTGAATAAATAAGATAAATCCGAACAGAAGAAGTGTACTCTCCTTGGTCAGTTTCAGTCCCTCCGCGATGGGGAATCCCTGTTCGTGCTTCGGGCTTGGAAACCTGAGATACACGAACAATAACCACGGGAATACGATCATTGCACCCACGCCCGCGATTATCGTCTCATACGAAAATCTATCAAGGAATGTACCCAACAGCAACGGTACACCAAAAGCGCCGATTCCGAAAAATGCTCCCAAATAAGCCAGGCCCGAACCCCGCCGTTCATCGCTGATATCCGATACGAGTGCATTGGTACCGCCGTTAATAGTGCCTCCCGCGAAGCCGATAAATAAAATCGAAATGCGGAGTAAAAACATCGTAGGCGCAAAAGCAATGCCCTGTATGCCGATCGCAATTATACCGGCAGAAATAATTAATAACCCCTTAAAGCCATACCGGTCTACGATCGGACCGAATACCATAGAACCGATCAGCATACCGAATGTCATTAAAAGAAAAAGCGAGCCCGCATGTATTTTATCGATATCGAACTTTTCGATAATCGACGGTAATACCGCGCCAAGTACAGCCATAACTATACCGAAGATCAACATGCCGAAGCATGCTGCTATGAAGACGAGTTTTTTGTTATACATGTTTGTCTCTTTTCTAACTCTTTTTTTAAATGCGTATCAAGTAGGAATTTATGAACTATGAGTTACGAACTATGAATTACGAATTACGAGTTACGAGTTACGAATTACATTCAGATAGCTATAATCATCAAGATATTGGCAGTTATCGAAAGAATGCGGTAAACATTCGTAATTCGTAACTCGTAATTCGTAATTTATCTCAACCTTGCATTACACTTTTCATTTCCCCAACCCTTCCATCAAAGCCAACCTCCCTGCCCCAACGAGCCCCGCATCGCCGCCGAGTGAAGATACTTCAATACTCACCTGTTTCATACTGATCGGCTGCGCCCACTTGCGTGCTTCTTCGGTTATGCGGTCGATATACTGTGCGGCGGGACCGAAGACACCGCCGCCGAAAATAATCTTTTCCGGATTAAACGTGCTGACAATGTTTGCAACAGCCATACCCCAATGTACTATTGCTTCCTCAATGACTCGCACTGCAATACGGTCCCCGCTTTCACGCGCCTCGAAGATATCGCGTGTGGTTATCTTGTCCGGATCTAACTTATCAAAAAATCCGGAATACGCTCTCTCCTGAGCGAGTAGATCATGCGCTGTCTTTACCATACCTTCACCGGATGCGTGGTATTCAAAACAACCGCAGGATTTATAGACCTCGCGATATGGTCTTTGCAATCCCATCCACCCGAGTGCACCCGCAATATCTCCATAGCCGCGAAGTATCCGACCGTCACAAAGTATTCCCGCTCCGATACCGGTCCCGATTGCAAGAAAAACCGCATCGGTGCATCCCTGAGCGGATCCCTGCCAGGTCTCACCAAGAATGTAGCATGCACGGTCGCTGTCTATACTCACATTAATATTTTTGTCCTGAACAGACCGCCGCACTTCATCGAGAAGCGGATAATTTTCCCATTCCGGTATATTCGGCGCCCACACACACCCCGTTTTAGCATAATAAATACCCGGGATACAAATACCGATAGCCGATATGCTCTCATCGGCGGATTCGCCAAAGGAAAGTTGCCGGTCGATTTCTGAAGTTATAAGTTCACCGACCCCCTTTCCTTTTCGGTCTTCCAACGATACAACATTTCGATGTAGAATCGAACCTTCATTATTAAAAATGGCCGCGGCGAGTTTCGTACCACCGAGATCGACTCCGATAACGGACATATGTTCTCCTTTCTATTTCGACTAATGCCCGTCACCTGCAGTAGGTTCATAGCTATAAACACTCAAGCCACAAATAAACTCCTTAAAAGCGGGTGACGGGCAAGTACATCGATTACAAACAGGAACATGCCCGTCACTATTACTCACAACTTTCTATACCAAACCGTAATATTTCCATTTCAACTCTTACGGTAAGTGACGGGCATGTTATCATCTAATTTCGAATATCTATGACCTTAACGTGTTTCGCACCAATCTGCA
>SL_3KL_010_SEDDRAFT_10004694_pt1 | contig 12346 bp, 12 predicted proteins | sample SodLakKL_010_SED_2_FD_10381 | JGI IMG/M metagenome (IMG submission 10381)
ATTCCTCACTGCTGCCTCCCGTAGGAGTCTGGGCCGTGTCTCAGTCCCAGTGTGGGGGATCATCCTCTCAGACCCCCTAGCTATCATCGTCTTGGTAGGCCATTACCCTACCAACTAACTAATAGCACGCAGACCCATCTATAACCACCCGAAGGCTTTAACAACTGTCCCCATGCGGGGCCGCTGCATTATCGGGTATTAGCCACCGTTTCCAATGGTTATCCCCGTGTCATAGGCAGGTTGTCTACGCGTTACTCACCCGTGCGCCAGTCTCCATCCATCCGAAGATGAACTTCTCCTGCGACTTGCATGTGTTAGGCCCGCCGCCAGCGTTCGTCCTGAGCCAGGATCAAACTCTCCATTGTATATACTTAAACAACTTCCGTTTGAATCCACTTCCTAAAAGAATCAACTTCCTTTTTATTAAGGCTCACACAACGATCTGCTTATTACTTCCAATATGTATAAAGAACAAAAAAATACCTTTTCTTCGATTGCATAAGATTAATTCTATTAGACTTAATCCATGCTTTTTCACCCTGAAAAGGAGTAAAACCCCCTTGCTTCTACACGGCGAATTTCATTCATCGAAAAGGATTACAAAGATAGAGAATCCTACTGATTCAAGTCAACTTTTTTATAAATAATTTTTCCGAAATAACGATACTCTTGCAGGTACTAACCAAGGTGTTTCCAAACAAGGGTTTACCCTTAATGCCTGTTACTTCATGCAAGAAAAACCCTGATATTTAACTCTCTTTTCCGGTAAATATTGTTCCGAATTTGTTCCGTTGTGTTCGAAAAAAAGAGTGCGACTGAATGAACCATTCTTAACTTCAAAATTGTTATATGAATAAATGACCTGAATTTATACCTGAAATATATTTTTGACTTATTTGATACCATGAAGAAATCAGACTCAAAACATTCAAAAATTGCAAGAAATGCAGCGAAGCTATATGTCGGAAACCCTTCATTCACAATGAAAGATCTGGCCTCCAAATCGGGTATTTCTGTAACCGACCTATATAAACTGTTTCCAAATCGGAAATCGATTCTGGCCCATTATTACACGACACAAATTTATCAAGCTGATGAGATTATCCAAAATATAGAAGATTTCCAGGAATACACTCTTGCTGAAAAACTGAGCACACTCGCCTACACGTTAACCGATTTGCTGCAGGATGACAGAGAATATGTTGAGCGAACTTTTCAGGAACTAATCTGTTCAGGCTTTCAAAAAACTGATTTTGAAAAAAAAGTTGAACAACGGCTAAAGCACATCATATCAAATGACCATCACATCTCTTCAACAGCTTCGTTCTTTGTAAATCCATTTGTTTATACAATCATCCAAAAACATTACATGTGGATGATTCAATACTGGCTGAATGATGATAGTGCCGGTTTTGAGGACACCCTGGCCCTCATAGACAAATGGACGGCATTGTTTCAGGAATTACTTTACAATTCATTAATCGATAAAAGCCTTGACCTGACAAAGTTTTTGNTTGCCCAAAGTGGCATTAATGAATGGTTTCATTCAGATCAAAAAAAGAAAAAAACTTCAATTCAGAGTGACTTATGAGTGATTTTCCGTCATCCAAATTTGAGCGCAGTAAACTATTTGCAAAAGCTGGATTGAAGGCAGGAAAAAATTACGCCGGCCATTACCTGAAGCACCCTCTGAATCCGGGAGGAAACAAAACCGCTCTGCATAAAAAAACTGCAGAAGATATTTTTAATGAATTCACCAATCTGAGAGGAACCGCTTTAAAAATTGCCCAGGGCCTTAGTATGGACCAGGGATTTCTGCCGGATGAGTTTACCGAAGTCATGACAAGGGCACAATATAAAGTACCCCCGATCAATAAAGCGCTTGTCCGCTCTGTCATCAAATCAGAACTTGGAAAATACCCTGAACAATTATTCAAATCTTTTCAGCCAGAAGCAATTGCAGCTGCATCAATTGGCCAGGTACACAAGGCAACGCTACATGATGGCAGAAGTGTCGCTGTAAAAATCCAGTATCCGGGTGTCAGAAGTACAATCGAGTCTGATCTGGCAATAGCTCGAACTATTTTTAAGAGAATCGTTAAAAGAGGAAGCGATATTGATTACTATTTTGAGGAGGTTCGCGATACACTGTTAAAAGAAACTGATTACCGTATTGAAGGTGAACAACTTGATACATTTCAACAACTTTTTCCCGGAAAAAAGATTGTAATTCCACAATGGATTCCAGAACTCTCATCAGAAAAAGTTCTGACCATGACATTTATTGATGGGCTCCATCTTAGAGAATTTCTATCAACCAACCCCTCAAGGAAAGAAAGAAATTACTATGGACAGTTATTATGGGATTTCTTTCATCAACAGATTGAAAAGCGGGATTTGATACACGCCGATACTCATCCCGGTAATTTCCTGCTCACACCGGATAACAAACTTGGTGTCATAGATTTCGGATGCGTTAAAAAATTTCCTGATGATTTTTTCTTAAACTACCTGAAATTGCTCCCAACCCATCTGAACAGAGACGAAGAAGAAATTATTCATCTCTACAAGGAGCTGAAAGTTTTAAAGGAACACCCATCAAAATCTTCAACGGAGAGGATTTATTATGAATTTTGTCGTAATTATGGATTTACTTTTGCCAAGCCTTACAGTACCGAAAGTTTTGATTTCGGAGATACTTCGTATCATGAATTGATTCGTTCTTACACGAAAAATGCCCCTATCTCCAATGAGCCCAGGGGCAGCCGACACTTCATTTACAGCACACGGGTTCACCTCGGGCTCTATTATCTTTTGATGAAACTCGGTGCCAGGGTTGAAACCGGAAAATCAAGACAGGTCGTTGAAAACCTGCTTGCAAAAGTCCCTACTTAGTTATTCACCTGCTTCTGCTTCCTCTTTATCAGCAAAAGCATCAAACACCATTAGCAGATCGTTTGCTACCTCTTCACTGGTCCTGCCTTCAATTCTGTGACGCGGGATCATTGCTTTAACCTCACCATCCACAAAATATGCAAAAGCAGGAGAAGAAGGAGGATATTCACTGAAATAGCCACGAGCTACTTCGGTTGCCTCTTTGTCCTGTCCGGCAAAAACGGTTACCAGGTGATCCGGTTGATGTTCTGTTTTCTCAAGTGCGATTTTCAGGCCCGGACGTGCATTCCCGGCCGCACAACCACATACAGAATTGATCACAAGGAGCATGGTACCCTTGTTTTTTGTCTCCATAGCATTATCTACATCCTCGGGTGTTTTCAGCTCCACAACACCAAGATCAGTCAATTCTTTTCGCATCCATGAGGTATCAGGTCCTATTCCAAATCCAAATTGCATAATAAAAACAGTTATTTTGGTTTAATTTATCTGTGATTAATATACGATTTAAATTAATTACTCGTATACTCAGTTACGATCCCTGTATTATAATCTGTATTTTTCACATCCTTTAACCAATATCGCGATAAAATCGTTTTATGATGTTCCGGATTTTAAATCTCTTCATACTGTTTCTTTCTGCTACGATCATTTTTATTGGATGCAGTTCCACTGAAACTTTTACTGCACATCAGAAAACTTCTGATATTGAAATAAACGGTAATCTTTCCGGTTGGCCATCATCAGATGCATTGATCCATAATTCAGATTCTTTCGATTATTATGTTATGCAGGATGAACAAAACCTGTATGTTTATGTTGATTTCAAGAGCCCCTTTTATAATCATTCCATAGAAAACTCGGGCTTCATTATGTACATAAGTGAAGATGAAGACAATAAAAAACGAAGGGGGCTGGGTTATCCATCCGGCGCCTTCAACCTGTTGCGTGAAGATCCTGCTTCTTTCAGGGATATGACCCGGGATTCCGATTGGTTAAACAATACACAAAATTACAGAAGACTTGAATCGCTTCAGGAAGAAAATTTCAATCAGGTGATGATTGTTGAAAGGTATGAAGACACAAATGATGCTCAATACGGTTTTGTTACATTTGCACAAATTGAAGCAGAAGGCCTGGAGTTGGCAGCGGCACGCGACAGACGATATTATGGCCTGGAGTTTAAAATACCACTTGATCAATCAGCTCCATTTGAACTCTTGCCTGGAAAAAAATACTGGATCGGATTTGCTATTGAACCTCCTGAATTCAATTTCAGAAACACCGGAGATTTGAATCAATACTCAAGTCAGTACGGTAATCGCCGGGGAGTAAATCCGAGAAACCGGCCAAGTTCATCAAATCAACAAGCCCAGCTTAGGCGTCAACTCGGCCAATACGAGCAGTGGTTTCTTCTTGAACTCAATTAATTTTGATTCTTCATATTGTAACCAAAGCCCGCAAATTAAAAGGGGACATCATTTTTTTATTAAAAAAGGGTATCCTGCTTGGGATACCCTTTTTTCTTTAACCCAAAAAAATCGTTTAAACCATTTTGGGCTTACCTTGCAAACTGATATTTATTAATCAGTTAAAGCGCATTTTCATAGTTATCTGCTACTTTATCCCAATTTATCACATTCCAGAATGCCTCAATATAGTCTGGCCTCCGGTTCTGATAGTTTAAATAGTAAGCATGCTCCCAAACATCCAGACCGAGAATCGGAGTTAATCCGTTCATGTACGGGCTGTCCTGGTTCGGAGTTGAAACGACTTTGATTCCTCCGTTTCCATCTACGCATAACCAACCCCACCCGGAACCGAATTGACCGGCTGAAGCACTGCTGAATTTCTCTTTAAAAGAATCAAAGCTGCCGAAAGCTTTGTCAATCTCTTCAGCAAGTTTTCCTGATGGTTTTCCACCGCCATTCGGTGAAAGAATTTCCCAAAAAAGTTTATGGTTTGCGAATCCTCCTCCATTATTGATCACGGCCTGACGTTTATCTTCTGGCACTTCATTGATACGCTTCAAAACCTCTTCTATTGGCAAATCAGCAAAATCATGGCCTTCCAGGGCAGCATTCACTTTATTTGTATAGCCCTGGTGGTGTTTGGTATGGTGGATTTTCATTGTTCGTTCATCTATATGAGGCTCTAAGGCATCATATGCATAGGGTAGATCAGGTAATTTGTAAGCCATTATTCTTTATCCCATTAAGTTTCCGTTTCAGTTTTAAAATCGTAACACATTCTGCTTCAATGCGTTATTCATTTTATTTGTACTTATATATCAAACTAAATGAATATATCGTTCCAAACATAACAATATCATTGAATAATTTTTTTACCTTTATGTTTCGTGATAGAAAAATCAGTCAGGATGCATAATTTTCCTGCTTTTTAGCCCCATAATTAATTCAAGCTAATTCAATATTTATGTCATTTGACTACGACCTGATTATTATCGGCAGCGGTCCCGCTGGGTTCTCATGTGCTATGCAAAGTTCCAAATTCGATAAGAAAGTTCTGGTAATCGAAGCAAATACAGATCACCTTGGCGGCACATGGATTAATACCGGAACCGTTCCAAGCAAGGCGCTTCGTGAAGCTGCTAAAACAATTCATCGCTACCAGGCCCAGTTCGGCAATGAGAAGGGACAGCGGCCATTTGTGAAATTTCGAATGGAAGATCTCCTTCAATATCAGAAATCGATTCTTGAATCAAAGAATAAAAAAGTCAGGGAAGATCTCATCAAAAATGAAGTCGATACTATCAGTGGCTTTGGGCGACTGATCGATGAAAACAGCGTTGAAGTCAGCCTGACCGATGACAGTAAAAAAATATTTACTGCTGATAAGATTCTGATATCAACAGGCAGCAGCCCGAAGCCTCCGTCCAAAAATTTGAATAACGGATCTGAAATTCTAAACTATGAGTCAATTCTGAATCTGACTCATATCCCAAGGCGTCTTGTGGTCATCGGTGGTGGAATTAATGCATTTGAATATGCAACTATTTTCAGCTCGTTAGGAACAAGGGTAACTATTTTAAATGATCAGGACGACTACCTGCCCTATCTTGACCATGAGATCAAAGACCAACTCCATCAATCAATAGAGCGAAAACAGATAACAATTTTCAACAGTGTTAAAGTCAAAAAGATTCAGAATAATGATCTCAGAACCTGCACTGAAGTGTTGTTCAAGGTGGCAGGGCAGGACAGGCTTCAGGTAATCGAAACCGAACATGTGCTCTATTTTGGAGGTTATCAACCCAATACAATTGACATAGGCCTGGAAAAAGTTGGGGTTGAAACCACTAAAGAAGGATTTATTAAAGTCAGTAAAAATTATAAAACAAAATCCGACTCCATCTATGCGGCCGGTGATGTCATTGGCTTCCCAACCCTGGCTTCCGTTTCATTTGTTCAGGGCCGGCTTGCTGCTTGTGATATGTTCGGAATACCCGCGCAGGAACTCCCTGCCGACATCCCTTATGGTATCTACACGATACCTGAAATAGCAGGAATAGGGATCACAGAACAGGATGCTGAAAAAATGGACATTGATGTAACGATTGGGCGTGCTTTTTATAAAAATATCACCCAGGCTGATCTTGCCCATATCGATGAAGGATTATTAAAACTCGTGTTTTCTTCAGAAAACTATAAGCTTTTGGGAGTCCATATCATTGGCGAAGGAGCTACCGACCTGATTCATCTGGGGCAGAGTGTTATGAGTTTCGGTGGTGATATCCGCTATTTTATTCAGCATGTACTGAATTATCCTTCATATACTGAAGCATATCGCATTGCGGCATTTAATGGAGTAAACAGGGTTCACAAAGCGGGCGTAAAATACAGAAATATTCTCGAAAACTGATTATACATCAATCAACACAGTAGTAAATAAATCAGATATAATGGATTGCCATTTTAAGGCCGGTACTATCTGTTTCTGTATGTTCAGGTAATGTTTTGATTCTTTTGACTGCTGAAGTTTTAGCAGCATATGCCAATGCCATTGAATCAACAATGTCACTCTCTTCGACTTCATTCCTCCTGAAATCTTCTTTGATATCACGGAAAAAATCTGCAGCTATCGGTTCGTGACGGGATACCAATTCAAGCCTGTGTTTTATTCCCTTTTTTGTGTTTTTCTTTTGATAGATCATTCCACCGTTCAAATTCATAAAAATCAGCTCCGGATGGCTTTCTAACACCTTATCCCTCAACTCTTCTGATTCCTGCAACAGCCGGTCAACCGTTTTAATTTTAGGAGTAATATTCCAGGCCTGTAACGACAATTTTTTCTCTGTGAATTCGAAACTCTGCATATTGGCCTCAACGTAAGTTGGTGCATGTAGCGCGGGCCGGATCGGAGGGCTGAACACTGATGAGGCGTATTCAGGGCCAAGTTTTTCCCTCAACAGCTTATCACACAAACGGGTATAACTATCTTCATTCAGGCCTATCGGAATATCAATAAAGATTTGATCGAATTCCTGAAATACCTTTTTTAACTCTTCATCATTTCGAAGAATCATGTATTGTTCATCACCCTGATCAAAGGTTATGAGAATCCAACCAGCTTTACACCCGTCAATTCCTGCAGTTTTCATAAATGCGATGGTCTGTCTGTATTAATGTTGAGGATACATCTGGTTAAACCTTACACACTCGGTTTTTTTCTTAATTGAATATGAAGCTCTTTTAGTTGATCTTCATCAACAACATCAGGGCAATTATCCATCGTGCTCTGTGCTTTTTGGTTCTTTGGAAATGCAATTACATCTCTGAGACTCTGAGATCCCGACATCAGCATAATGATACGATCGAGGCCAAGAGCAATTCCTCCATGCGGGGGAGCCCCATACTTGAATGCATCAAGTAGGAAACCGAATTTCTCTTGTGCTTCCTGGCCTCCTATCCCAAGCAGATTAAACATTTTTTTCTGCAATTCCTGATCATGAATTCGAATCGACCCGCCTCCAATTTCATTACCGTTCAGTACAAGATCATAAGCTCTTGCCTTTACACTTGCCGGATCACTATCCATCTTATCAAGGTCATCTGTTTCGGGTGATGTAAACGGATGATGCAAGGCGTGATAACGCTGTATTTCAGGATCCCATTCAACCAGTGGGAACTTGGTAACCCACAAAAAATGAGTTTTGGATTTATCAATCATCTCAAATCTTTTACCCATCATTAACCTGAGTTGCCCCATTTGCCTGTACACATCGGGTTTTTGACCTGCCAGAATCAGAACCAGGTCACCATTGCCGGCTCCGGCTTTTTCAGCCATTTCAGCCACAGTATAGTCTTCGAGAAATTTCCCGACACTGCAGTTCACATTATCATTTTCCAATTTGATATAAATGAGGCCACCTGCACCGGTTTTCGATTTGACCTCATCCGTCAACCTGTCGATAGCACCACGTCCCATTTTTCCCTGTCCAGGTACATTGATGGCGAGAACGCTTCCGCCATCCTCGACGGTCTTTGAAAAAATCTTAAACCCACAATCAGCAACAATCTCAGATAAATCTGAAATCTCCATACCGAAACGAGTTTCCGGCTTGTCTGAACCATAACGGGACATTGCCTCTTCATATGTCAATCTTGGAAACGGGGTTTCCAGGTCAATATCAAGATGCTCCTTCCAGATCTTTGCCATCAGGTTTTCGTGAATCTTGTAGATATCATCTTCATCTACAAACGACAGTTCAACATCCACCTGGGTAAACTCAGGTTGCCTGTCTGCCCGAAGGTCCTCGTCCCTGAAACATTTAACAATCTGAAAATACCGGTCCATACCGGATACCATCAAGAGTTGCTTGTATGTCTGTGGACTTTGTGGCAGTGCAAAAAATTTACCAGGATTAACGCGGCTTGGCACAAGGTAATCGCGGGCACCTTCCGGGGTACTCCTCATTAGAACAGGGGTTTCGACCTCCGCAAAGTCAAGATCATTATAAAAATTTCGGATTGTCTGACACACTCTTGAACGAAGCAATAAATTCTGCTGCATCTGATTTCTTCTCAGGTCCAGGTAACGGTATTTCAACCGGATCTCCTCACCAGTCTCCAAATCATCCTTGATTTCAAAAGGAGGAGTTTCAGCTTTTGAATAGATGGTCAGTGATTCAACCCTGATTTCAATTTTACCGGTCTTCCTCTGTGGATTAATATTCTCCTCATCACGTTTGGTCACTTTACCTTCTACACCGATAACAAACTCCGGCCTTAATTCTTCCGCTTTTGAGTGTAATTCGGGATTAGCCTGGTCAAAAACGACTTGAGTAACACCATAACGGTCTCTGAGATCAATAAAAATTACACCTCCAAGGTCCCTTCTGACATCCACCCATCCGTTCAGAATAACATCTTCACCATCATGCCGGATATCCAGCTCACCACAAGTATGTGTCCTTTTTAAACTCATTAATTAATTATCAATTCAAATGTTCTTATTCTACTTATTAAGGGGCTGAAAATAAACAATCTGCAAACCATTCGCTTGCCGATATCTTTGATTTGATGATATTCAATTTTAAAGAGCAAACAACAGTGTCTTCAATTAACTTTTAACAGAATGATCCATGATCAATCATTCTCAAAGTTGTTTCACAGCTTTACTTTATCCATTTATCATTTATATTAACTGAAGTTTCGGTATACACATTTGAAACTAACTTATGGCAAAAGTCAGGGTCCTCATTGCAGAAAGTTCAGATATTACCCGGTATGGAATCATCGGGATACTAAAGGAAGATAGCTCCATCGAAGTTGCAGTTACTGCTAACACTGCACCGAACGCTGAGAATTTATACAAATCGGAAAAACCCGATTTATGCCTGGTCTCAAATTCACTTAATGAATTGAATATTCAGGTTTTCATGAAAAATCTTCTCAGCATTGATAAAAATGCTAAAGTAGTACTGCTGACTGACAACTTAGAGATTGCACACCTGAATGTTGCATTGGAAGCTGGTATTTCGGGCTGTTTGTTAAAAAGTATTGAAAAAGAAGAATTAAAAGATTCAATTCGTCAAGCGGTCAATGGGAAAAAAGTCTTCTGCCAGGGGTTTAACAGCTTAATGAGCAACCGGTATGCAGATCTTGCTCAAAACAGGTCCGATTCCACTCTGCTGGATCAAATCACCAAAAGAGAAACTGAAGTTTTGCAATTAATTGTGGACGGCTATACAAGTCAGGAAATTGCAAATATACTCTACATAAGCCCCCGTACCGTAGAGACACACAGATCTAACCTGATGCAAAAACTAAAAATAAAAAATACTGCTGCCCTCGTTCGATTTGCCCTTGAAGAAGGGACATTTTCAAAATCATAGCCAGTAAGTATATTTACGTATGTAAATTACGTGATTTCTACTATTGCAGAGTAGGCTTGATAAATTTAAGTTTTAATTGCAAATGGGGTAATAGCCGTCTGTAGATGATATTTAGCAGTCATTCTTGATTGAATGACTGCTAATTTTTTATACCTTGCCTTTTTGGCTGCCAGAGCCTTTTTTAGCTAATCATTTGACTTTCTTTTTTTTAAACCATAAGGCGGGTGAGGGGATTAATTCTCTGAATAAGGTATTTTCAACAGCACATCGCACTTTTGCTGACTCGGCCCTTCGGGCAAAATTGTCATAGTCCCATTGACAATTTTGGATTTAACTGAAGAATGAAAAGCAGTTAGCCTGGGTCTTCAAAGTTGAAAACTCCACCCGAGGCCTGCGGAAAAATCAGATGACGATTCTGACAAACCAAATCCTAATGAACTGCTGACTGATGACCGCGGGGATATAAAATGGCCGAATCCGAAATTCAGGCTCATGGGTGGGTCATATTCATCAATAATCCGGGTTGATGTACTAAAAGAAGTGCTTACCATCCATCTGCCGCCGCCAAAAGGCCTGCTGATACCTGTACTAAAATAGAAAGGATTATTTAACTTAAGTTCATCCATATCACCGATCCACATGTAAGTCACATCTCCATACCAAAAGAATGACCTGATTCGCTGAAAAATCGAAAGCCCGGTACCGAAATCCCACGCACCGGTACCAAATCCACTTTCCGGATTGGCCAAAGGAATTTTTACAGTTGTATTCAAATTCACTGAAGTTGATGGGGAAGTTCTGCCATAGAGGAAAAGGGTTCCGCCTACTGTTGGATCGCTGAAGCTGCTGCTCCTGTAGGATACCGTATCCGGCAAGTCAACCCGATGCCTCCTCTGCCGTGCCATTTCCTGCATAGATGATGCCCCACTTCTGCGTCCGTCCACTTCTCCGTGCTGAGAGCCACCGGTCGGAATGCCGCCCTGTTGGATATAGGAGACCCATGGAGTACTCTGGATAACAAAGGGGATATTCAAAGAAATGCGCCCGATATCGCCGGAGAGGGTCAACCCATTTACGATATAAAAACTTTCGGTGCTTTCAGTAAAAAAATAGGAACCGGTTGCAAACTGCAGGCTCCCCGAATAGGTCACCTGTTGTGCCTGCAATATTCCGGTTCCCATTAATACAATGAGACAACTCTCAAGACAAATAATCAGTGATTCGTGAAGTTTTTTCCAATCATCAACTTTCACTTTCATCTCATTGCATGTAATTGATTATTTATTAAAATCCGATGTTTAATCACTTTGTTGTTGACGGGTTCTCAGCCTTTCCGTCATTCTTTCCATCGTACGGATAGCCTCATCCATCTCGTCTGTCATGTCGGAGAGATGCTGCCTCATTCTCTCCATCTCCTGGTTCATTTCCCTGTCGCGCATCATCTCACGGTCACGGAGCATTAATTCACAACGCTCTGCCGCGTTCTTCATATTGCCCAGGGTCATTCCCAGATGTTCTCCAAACCGATGCATCATCTGGTACTGTTCTCTCATCTGTTCATTTTGAGCCTGCTCCATTCTCTGATGCATTTCTCTTGTCATATTTTGTGTATGCTCCATCATCCTGGTCATCTTCTGCTGCATATCCTGCATTTGTTGCATCTGATGCTGCATCTGTTGTTGCATTTGCTGCTGCTGACCTGTTTGCTGAGCATACAATGGCAAAGTCATAAATAAAAAAACTGCAAGAATTGAAATATTCCCCATTGATGTTTTCATTTTGCCTCCTTTATTCACTGAAATTATTTTCATGTATAAAGTTTGCATATTTTGATCACTGAATCGTACATCAAATACCTATACTGATGTAATGATATGCTATCGTGCTATGTAGGGGAAAATCTCACATTAAAATTTCGCGACCCACCGTTTTTTACCTGAACAAGTCTTTAGCAGACTATCATCTTATCCAAAGACGGGGCAACATGATCTGGGGGAAGCATGTATCGTTGAAGGATAATTGAAGAAACGTCCAATCGCTCAACCGGCGAACCGCACGCCGCAAGTTGAATGTGTTTGGAAATCCCGATCCTTC
>SL_3KL_010_SEDDRAFT_10004695_pt1 | contig 12345 bp, 15 predicted proteins | sample SodLakKL_010_SED_2_FD_10381 | JGI IMG/M metagenome (IMG submission 10381)
CGAGGAATCCCTTCCTCTCCCCTGTCATTCCGAGCTTGTCGAGGAATCCCTTCCTCTCCCCTGTCATTCCGAGCTTGTCGAGGAATCCCTTCAATAAAATCTACTCTTTTACTATTTATATTTTTTATATATAATTATCTATATAAAAAAAATTAAAAAAAGAAAAAATGAAAAAGAAAATAATCGCCCTAATCGCCTTACTGTTGTTTTCCTTCTTGCCGGTATCAAATGTCTTTTCAGAAGAAGTCTTAACAGAAGAAAGACGAGAAGAATTAATTGAAAAATATATTGAGCTAAAAAGCCGCCTCAATTATTTGAGATGGTATGTACAAAAATTTGAGATTGAAGAAGAACTTGACTCTGCATCATATCTGGTAGTTAATCTTTACAACGACTCAACTCTTCTTGAAAAAAATAGTAAGTTTAGATATTCAATAGCCTCCATAACAAAACTTATGAGTAGTGTAGTGGCATTAGAAAATACCGACATTAATGAAGAGATAGTTATAACCGAAGAAATGCTGTATCCACCCGAAATACCTCTTTTGCAGAGATACGGACAAAGCCCCTTTCTTTTTCCGGGGCTCAGTATAAGTGGTGAAATTCTTCTAAAAGCTTCTCTGATACAGTCAGCAAATGCTGCAACTCAATCGTTAACACATCTCGTAAAAGAAGACGACTTTATTGATTTGATGAATAAAAAGGCAAAAGAACTAGAAATGAATAATACGGTCTTTCATGATGCCCATGGGTTAAACAGTAATAATCTTTCCACAACCCCCGATATTGCAAAGCTATTATATTATATCTACGAAAACCATCCTCAGATTTTGGAAATAACAAAGGATGCCGACTTCTGCCCACCAAACTCTCTAAATTCTCTATTAAATAGAAATCTGACAAGCCTACATCAATTCCCCGAATTTATCGGTGGAAAAAGTGGTTATCTTGGTTCCGCAAGAAATACGTTTGCCTCTATTTTTGAAATTGACAAAGAAAAATATGCTGTCGTAATCTTCTATTCAAATACGCCAACAAAAGATATGCAAAAAATATTTGAATGGTTGAAAGAAAGACCCAGGTCATAATTCCAATAAATAAAAATCGCCCATATTGAGAGACAATGTGGGCGATTTTTAATTACTAAAAAGAGATTAACTCTTTTATCTTTTTAACAACTTCGTTTAATTCAATATTTGTCTTCATAAAGTAATAAGACGGATTATATTTCGAAATGGCCTCAAGAATATAATCACTGGACTCTAGGTTGCTAAACATAACTACCGGCAATTCCTTGCCCCACTTTCCACTCTCTCTAATCTCTTTTAAGACATCTACTCCTTCCTTTTTTGGTAACAGGACATCAAGTAGAATAATATCCGGCTTCTTCTTAAATGCCATCTTAAGTCCCTCTTCTCCGTCATAAGCCGAAAAAACCGTAAATCCTTCATACTCAAACTTATCCTTATACATTTCTGCAAGCATCTCCTCATCTTCAATTACAAGTATGCTCTTTTTCTTAGCTTCTTCTTTTTTCTTTAAAAAATCTTTCTCCATACCGATTTTTAAGACAAAAAATTAATAGACTTCGCACTTGATTTGAAAATGATCTTTTGGATGATCACAAGAAGGGCATTTTTCCGGAGGTTTTTTACCGGTATGCTCTCTTCCGCAAACTANGCAATACCAAGTAACATCCTCCTCCTTTTCAAATACTGTATTATTTTCTANCTCTTTTAANGCTTTNTTATATCTTTCTTCATGATGCATCTCTGCCTCNGCNATAGCTCTTAATCTTGCAGCAATATCTGAGTATCCTTCTTCTTCTGCAGTAGAGGCAAATTCCGGATACATTGATGAGTGTTCATGATTTTCTCCCTCTATTGCCGATTTTAGATTTTCAATTGTCTCTCCAAAGACAGTAGGACATCCTGCTGAAACTTCAATCTCTTCCAAATTAATGTCGCTCTCACCTCCCTTTTCTTTTAATTGATTAATCATCCGCATAATCCACTTGGCATGCTGACTCTCTTGATTTGCAGTTTCGGCAAAGATATTGCCAATTTGTACAAACCCTTCTTTTTTAGCCTGTTTCGCGTAAAAGTCATAGCGATTTCGTGCCTGACTCTCTCCAATAAACGCCATTGCAAGATTTTTAATTGTTTTTTTCATAATTCTAAACTTAATTTAATAATTAACCCTTTTCAAATCTCATACTAACACAGAATATATAAAAAACAAATGCTAAAAGCTAAGTATCTCAGTATATAATCCAATTAATCGAGGAATAAGAAAAACTAACCCAATTACAGGTAGTAAGAGAAAAAATATTGTCATAACAATTGTGTAGAAAATATATTTTCTTGTTTTTTCTACGGAAGAATAAATTTTTTCTAATTTTTTTCCCTGCTCATCTAGTTTTTTTAACAACTCTTCGTTTTCCATTTTTTAATTATAATTATCTTTTTCTTAATATTAATAACTCCTGCTCAATGTCTTTTTTATCTTTCTTTACAATATCTCTCCAATCTCCTACAAAAAAATCAAAGTCAAACTTCTTGGCAATTCTCTCAATCTTTTCTTTTGAATGAAAATACTTTACAGTCTCTGCTCCTTCAATATATCCCGCTTTTGGGTTATTTGATTCCTTGAAAAATTTAATTGTATAATAGTCACCATCCTTCAACTCCTTCGCCTCTTCTTTGGGAATTTCTTCTCCTCTGTAAAAATACTCTACATTTGTTGAATGTTTTTGCAAGTATGGACTTATTGATATTGTTGCTACAAAAAGACCTCCCTTTTGTAGTTTTAGCGACAAGAGGCTAAATAATTCATCTAAGTTATCTATATGATCAATTACATATTTCATAATTGCCACATCTAGACTCTCATCTGCAAGATTATCAAGATAATCCATTACATCTTTTTCTACAAAAGAGATAATGTCTAGTCGCTCCTTATATTCTTCCGTTGAAATATATTCCTTTGCAAATTTTAGCATAAAAGGTGATACATCTACCCAATCAAATTTTCCTTGTGGTTTCTTAAGAAGCTTTTTAAAAAATTGATGATATCTGTCCGGATGTGCTCCACCACCGAGCTCTGCAACATGCAAAGGTTCTTTCATCTTCTCTGTTTCTTGCATCAATACTAGGTCAACAATCTCAGCAACTTCAAAATTTCTTTCATTTTGCTCATGTTTTGCGAATTCACGAGCAACTTCTTCAGAAAAATACATCGCTAGCTCATTCTTGCTCTGCTTTTCTTTTAATTTTTGAAAAGTATATTTTGACAAAAGAGGTCCAGCAAAAGTAGTTATAATACTAAGAAAAACTAGTGCCGTCACTATATTTGCATCCAATATTTCAAGCTGTTGTCCAACCGCAACAACAGCAAGTGTGGTTGAAAGCTGCGGTATTCCGCTTGAGCCGATAAATGCTGCCTGAGAAGAATTAAATCCTGCAACCCTAGAAGCAAAAAACATCCCCAAAAATTTAGATAATATCGATGCAATAACAATCGCGGAAAGCAAAATTAAAGCATATTGCGCCTTTGCAAAAACAGTAAGGTCTGTTTGTGTTCCAAGAACTACAAAAAATATTGGAATAAAGAGGCCGTATGCCAAGACATGTATTTTTTCTTTTAAAACATTGCTGGTAATCGCCTCTGACAAGACAATTCCTGCAAGGAAGGCTCCTACAATTGAGTGAAGCCCAATGGCTTCGGAAATTAAAACCATCCCGATTAGGATTATAAAGATTATACGAAGATCCTTTTCAAAAATATCTTTTTCTCCCTCATTATTATGAGAAAGTATCTTTCTAAGTCGCGGAATTCCCCATTTTACAACTACAACGACAAGCAGAATAACAAAAAATAAGACTGCAAAAATTGGAAAAGGAAGCTGGGTTACGGAAAAAAGATACTGCAAGGCGATTGCTAAAAAAACAAGACTTGCTATATCTTGAATTACAATAGAAGAGATAACAGTTTTACCGATTTTAGAGTAGAGTAACCCTCTCTTTTCTAAAGAAGGGACAAGAACAGCAACAGATGAAGAGATAAAAATTATTCCAATAAGTATTGCTACCGAAATATCATAACCAAAAAAAAGAGCCACAGAAAGTCCGGTTAGAAACGATATTCCTCCTCCAATAATAGATATAAGGAGTGTCTCTTTAAATACAAAGCGTATTCCGGAAAGACGAGTCTTTAATCCCGCCATAAACATCAAAAAAATTAATCCGAGATTCTTTAAAAATTCCAGTGTCGTATCCGGAATAACAATCTTTAATCCGTGCGGCCCAATCACCATTCCGCCCACAATAAGTGCAATTATCCATGGAACATGAAAGCTCCTAAAAACCCTGGAAAAGACAAGAGCAGTTAATAAGACAATAAAAAATGATGCAAATTCAAACATTTTTGTAAATTATTTTTCTATAAAATCTTTATAAAAATGACTTGCTCCACCGCCCCCTGCTATAAGATCTTCATATGATGGTATATCACAAATTACAATACTTCCATCCAAAAAATTTGAATAGATAAAACTATCTTGATAAACAGAGAGCCCTGTTGGCTGATTTCCGCCAACAACAGCATCAAGTATTTCTCCGTTTTTAATGTTAAAAAATTGTAATGTTCCCCACTCAGGACCCGGAAGATAATAGCTCTCTCTATTATTTATACCTCTGTTTGAAACAATTAACACTTTATTTTCTTTTGTAAGTTCAATTGTATTCGGATTTTGATCAGTGTCAACAAACTTTTCTACCTTTTCTTTTTCAATATTTATACGATAAATAGAGGCATTTGCCATATCAGAAATATAGAGATATCCACTCTCTTCATCTCCCACGATATCTCTCATCGCACCTCCATTTCTATATATAATTCTGCTCTTTTTTGTATTAAGATCTATTACCTCTATCTCTCCATTTTTAAACCCTGCAACATAAAGACTATTCCCATCTTCTGTTACATAAATTCCTCTCGGCGTCTCAACGGTCGGAATATTATAAAGCAATACTCCGGAATCAAGATCAATTACAGAGACATCGTTTCCAGACCAGTTTGATGCAAAAAGCAAGCGCTCATCATTCGAAAGTACAACCACTTTTGTCCATATACTTTCTGTTCTTAGTCTTCTCAAAATTTTCTTTGACTCTGTGTCAATCTCAAAGATTGTTCCTGTCTCCATCTGACTCACATACCCTTTGCTGCCATCTCTATTAAAAACAATTTCCACTCCCCCACCATTATCCAAGTAGACATTTTCTTTAAGCTTTCCTGTCTTCGCATTAAATATAAAAAGACCTCTCTCTTTATTCATTAAAGATGTTGCCCAAATCTCTAAACCATCTGGGCTAAATGAAACTGCTTTTGGAGAAGGAACTCCCTCCAAACTATAACTGCATTCAATTATCTGTCCAGGAATTTGTCTATTATATCGACTTACTCCCGCAATGTTTGAGTCCAGCTCAACCCTTATATCTTCTTTCCTATTTTTGTTCTTCTCGTCTTCTGTTGCAGCGTCCTCTTTTATCTCTTCTTCTTTTTCCCTTACCTCTTTTTCTTCTCCTTCTTCTCTAATTATTTCAATCTCAAAATTGTCTTTTATTCCATAAAACAAAAAAAATCCTGCCTTTACCAGAAGCAAAATAACTAAAACAAATACCTTTTTTCTTTTTGGTTGCATAATAATTCTTATACCTTCGCAAAATCAAACATCAATAATAAGAGTAACCGGTCCACTATTTACAAGAGAGATATTCATCATTTCTCCAAAAATCCCGGTCTCTACATGAATACCTTTTTCCCTCAAAAGAGACACCATCTTCTCATAATATAGATTCGCCTTTTCCGGCTTAGCAGACCTTATAAAGCTTGGCCTATTACCTTTCTTGCAATCTCCATATAATGTAAATTGAGAGACTATTAAAAGAGAGCCTCCTATATCTTTTAAGGCTAGATTCATTTTTCCACTTTTGTCATCAAAAACTCTTAGATATTCTATCTTATCTGCCATCTTTTCTATCTTCTCCTCTGTATCGCTATCTTCTATCGCGAGTAAAACAAGAAGGCCCCTATCTATTCGACTTACTTCATTTTCTTTTACTATTACTGCCGCCTTTTCTACCCTTTGAATAACAGCTCGCATAAAACTTTCTATTTTATAATTTAAAGAAGAGATTTTGCAAAATTTTTCGCCCTCTTAATATCATTACTGTTTGGCTTTCCTCTATTTATTCCACCAATATATTTAATGGGCCCATATGTATCAAACCCCAAACAGTCAAATTCATCTATCACCTCAAAACCTTTCTTTTTTAATATTTTTTTAAAATGAATATGAGCTCTATTGAAGATAAAATTTTTCTTCATTCCGCTTGTTGAAAATATAAAGGCCTCTTTGCCCTTTTGGTCCGGTAGTTCATCAACAAATCGTATTAGTCCCTTATGAAACCTTGAAAGATAGACACCTGAACCAAAACCAACTAGTTCAGCTCTCTCTATATCCTCCTTCTTTGCTTCATAAAAGTTAAAAGCTTTAGAGTCTATCTCGGATGCAATAGAAAAGGCTATTTTTTCTGTGTTCTTATGGTGAATTGATGCATAAATAATTACTCTATTCATCTCTTTCTTCTACTAATACTTCTTTTATAACAATATCTTCATTTGGTTTATCATTTGCCCCTGTCTCTACTTCTGATATCTCATTTGCAATGCTCTGCCCGGAGATAACTTCTCCAAAAATAGTATACGCTGGCGGAAGTGGATTATCTTCAACCATAATAAAAAATTGGCTTCCTTGCGTATTTGGTCCGGCATTTGCCATTGCGACAACTCCCTCTCGATAACCTCTCCTATAGATTTCTGCATCGGCATCTATCTCGTCATTAAAGGTGTATCCCGGACCGCCCGTCCCGGTCCCAAGCGGACAACCTGCCTGTATCATAAAACCATCTATCACTCTATGAAAAATTAAATTATCATAAAAATTGTCTTTTGCAAGCTTAATAAAATTTTCCACCGTATTTGGGGCGCTTTCTGCATATGTCTTAAAAACTATCTCTCCTTTATTTGTCTTAAGTGTGATTGTATAATTCATATAACTATTATCTATTACCTCTTCTTTATAATTATCTTCTTCCCCCTCTTCTGTATTAATAATAAAAAAAGTTATTCCTCCTAAAAGAACAAAAATTAATAATACTATAAAAATTTTATTCATTTTCTTATTTTATCTTTTTATTAATTTAATAATATCATAAAAGATTATTTTTAAAAACTTTGACATTTTGACACAAATAATGTTAAATATAAATATTGTTTTGCACATTTAAAAATAGGGAGGGTAAAAAATGAAAAATATCCATCATTTTCCATCCGTAAGAAGAGATAAGAGTCTTTCCGAATTAATTAGAGAGATAAAACGAAACTCTCTTTTCGAAAAAAAAGAAGACAGAGAATTAATATCACCGTCAACCTTTGTAAAGATGCAACAAAAAATTGAAAATGATATCAATAATATTCTTCTTCAAAGAGAATACATTGATTCGGACTACTTTCTTTGCGGAAAATATATTGCAAAGATGATTTCAGAAACAGCACAAAATCCACCAGAAAGCTGGTATGCCATTGATTATTTTTCTCAAATGAAATCAGAAGAAGACTACATTCCTTTAAAAAAGGCTGGTGATATCTGTTTTCTAATTTCCAGTGTATTTACAAAGAGAGCAAATCACGGTCTAATGAAACCCAGCTACTACACCGTTATGGGAAAAAACTTTTACTATCTATATTATGAAAGAGGTAAAAGAGAGATTGGATATTTAATGAGTATAAAGTACAAGACGATGTCACAAATCACAGAAGAAGTAACAAGACCCCTTTTTGAATAAAAAGGGGTCAATTTTTTATATAAATTATCTGCTTATCTNAATCTCTTTGGCATACCTCCTCATCTTTTCTATCTCATCTAAAGAAAACCTTGTTCCGTATGACGCTTGATACATAACCGAAGCCGGGTGATTACTGTGTCCAAGCCCCAAAATATGACCAATCTCATGGGCCAATGTCCTATAATCATGCGCTGTTACATAATCGGCTACCGCTAGCGAATTTAATCCCATAAAAGCGATGCCATTGTTTCCATCAAGATGACCTGTTAAAAAAATATTAATCTTTTGCCTATCATAATCATCAACGCTTTTTAAAAAGGCGGAATGATTTGTTAGAAAATTATCACTCTCTATATAGAGATCAACAATCCTTCTGGTGCTAAAACTGATATTCGCCTCTTCAAAGAATCTAAATCCGTTTTCTAAGATATGATCTACCTCTTCATCTGTCCTAGCTGATTTAAATCTATTCTCTCTTATAACAAAAACAGAGACAGGCACAACTATCTCTTCTTCATCTACCACCATGCCCGATGGCTGAAACTGAACACTGATAGGCGTTCTTCGATAAAAAAAATACTCTCTAATCCCTGTAGAAATATAGATTAATGATATTATGAGAATTAATGCAAAAAATATCTTTACCGGCGTCTTTTTAAAAAAAGAAAGATCCTCACCCACAAAGTCTTCTTCTAATATCTCTTCATCAATATAATCTTCTTCATCGATATTTTTTTCTTTTGTATCTTTATTCATTTCCCATAACCTGAAGTTGTACAGTTCTATGACGTGCACTATCAAGTTCAATAAGTAAAATGCTTTGCCATCTTCCTAGTTGCAATACCCCATTAAGAATATTTAGAGTAATGGTGGTTGGCAGATAGATAGCGTTGCAGTGCGAGTGTCCGTTTTTACACTCATCAACGCATACATTGACCGTTCTTTTTGTAAGGTCATCATGTCTATAATCTTTGGACTGCGGAGCATTATCTTCAAGTTTTTCCTTTATATCTTCCAAGAGTAGAGGTTCGTTTTCATTTATTATCAGCCCTGCAGAAGTATGCATTAATTGGATATTTAATATACCTTCTTTTATCTTTGAAGTCTTTACAAAAACTTTAAGCTTTTCTGTAAAATCGATAAAATCAAATATCTTTTTTGTGTCAAATTTTAATAATCTATTTTCTATTTTCATTTTTTTGGAATATTATACTTTTTATTTGCCCAACTACTCTCTTTTTAGAGTATGTTTGTTGTATCCTTCTGTAGTATGATTTTTTAAAAATCCATGTTTTCCAAAAAAACCACCCGCCAATAAGCCACCTCTCAGATTGAGAGATATGTCTCCATCTCTCATCTCGTCTATAGCTTTTTCCAGTATATTGCTTGCGAGACCTGTTGAGCGATACTCTTTTTTAACCCACATCATCTCTATAAAATTATCATTATCACCACTTTTATCCTTAGTATAAGCAATAAAACCGACAATATCACCTTTTTCTTTTGCCAAAAGCAATTTTGTCTTACCCCCTATAATCAAATCTTCTAGTTCTTCATAATTAAATCTAAAACTGCCAAGCTCTATTCCAAGCTCATCCTCTTTTTGCTCTATTCCAACCTCCAAATCCTTTGGCAAATCCTTAATATCATCTATATCTCCAAATTCTATCTTTATCGCGCCTCTTTCCTCTTCAAAATTTTTTTCAAACATATTTTTATTCTAAATCTTGTTATATTTAAGCTATGTTCTTTTTTAATTCCTTATCACCCTCCTCTTTTATTATATCGCAAACTTCTCTTATATTATTAAAAACTTGATCACTCTTTTCTCCTATTAAAAGTACCTCCTTTTCTTCAATAATTTCATCAATAATTTTTAGGAGAGAATCACAATAGTTAACAACCTTTATATTTTCATTTTGCAATACTTCTTTATATGTTTCAAGTTGAAGCTTTATCTCTTGCAAAAATGTTTCTTGAATTGGATTTTTTGCCAACTCTCTTCTTATCTCTCCTCTTCTCTCTTTACTTCTCTCATTATTTTCTTTTTCCAAATATTTTAATTCAGAAAAGCTTTCAAAAAGATTATCTACATTTTCCTTATCAGCACCCACAACTACCGGGATTAAGTCTTTAAGCTCTCCTTTATAATAATTACCTTTGTCATCTCTTATTTGGGATTCAAAGTATTTTACTTCTTGCAACGCTTTATTTTTTTTCAATTTTTCTAAATTCTTTCTGATCTTCTCTTCAATAACCTCAAAATTAGAAGATGTTGATGCGTCTACAGCAAGAGCCATTCTTTCCGGTTCTTCTTTATCAAACTCAACTACCATATCTACTCCCCCTAATATATCATCATATTCCGATAATAATATAGCCATCGCTTCTGAGCCAAACCAATCACCATCATATACCTGATCTACTAACAATATCTCAAGACAATTAGCTCTCTTCTTATTTTCATCAAATATACCTCTTTCTACCTCCCCTAAACTAAGTCTATCTTCTCTAATGCTCCTTTTTATTAATCTAAGTCTATTTAAGTCTTCTCCAATAACTTTTGGAGAATAAGTGTCCATAAAGTTCTTTGGGTCTGGTATGTCAAGACTCTCCTTATAGTCTAATATGATTTCATAATTTCTCTGATTGTCATATTTTGCTTCAAATCGCTCAAATCTATTTTCCATAACTTATAGAATTATTTTTACAAAACTTTTTACCTACTTTTCCCAACAGGAATAATATAAAGAGGTTTTTCCTCTGCCGGAGCATCTATAATCTCTCTTACCTCTAATTCGTTAAAGGCACCCACAACAACGGTTCCAAGGCCTAAACTCTGGCACTGCAGATAAATATTTTGTGCCGCATGTCCCGCCTCCATATGAACATACATTTCCCCTCTTTCTCCATAACGATCTTTTGTTCTTTCATAAACAGCAGTAAAAACTATGCTCACAGAGGCCTCTTCAATAAATGTTTGACCGAGAGCACTATTTTTTAAATCAACACCTTTCTCTCCTTTTACAATCTTCTTTAAGAAGTGCTCTTTTGGAGAAAAATGATAAACTCCCGGGTCCAAATCCTCTACTTTTTTTACAACCAGATAAACTTCAATTGGATAAGTCGCCCCTGCGGAAGGAGCAGATCTAAACCCTCCATCTTCTCCGGTTATTCCTTGTGCCGCCCATAAAATTTGTGAAACTTCTTGTAGTGTTATACTTTCATCCTCAAAGCTTCTAACGCTTCTCCTCTTTTCTATCGCCTCTTCTATAGAAAAATCACTCTCTTTTAGTGGCTCCGGAAGAACTATTTTTTCATTACTCATATTATTGTTTCTATTATTATCTTCTTTTATAAGTAAATAATTAAACCCAACTCCTACAAAAACTACAAAAAAGAAAAAAAATAGGATGGCTTTTAAGCTTTTTCCGTTTCCCATAGAGTTTAATTTTGTGAATAATGCAATTTATATGACAATCTACTTCAAGGTAAAAAAATCAACCACCTTTTTCTTTATCTTATTGTTTTTTAACAAAATAAAAGTAAGCCAAAAAAATATTTTAGCAGAAACTATATTAAAACTATAAATTGCAACTATTCTGTCTTCAAATTTTTTCCACCTCAATACTTCTTTTAGCTCTTTAAGGTCATAATTAGGGTCAATAATTTTGCGCCCAACCTCAATCCCGGAAACTATTGCAGGATGAATACCTTCTCCTGTAAACGAGGAGACTAGTCCCGCCGCATCCCCAGTAAGGAATATATTTCCAAACTCAACTCCTCTATAGTCATAATTAAGAGAAGCTCCTTTTAGTTCATGCCCACTCGTCTCAATACCCATCTTCTGGCACCAATAATCAAGCCTTTCCTTTAACTCTTTTCCATTTACCTTTCTCGAGTCTGCTCCCGTACCGACCCAAGCAAATTCTTGATGAGGAAAAACCCAAAAATACCAATAACTAATACTAAGATCGCTGTAAATAACTAAATTTTTATTTTTAATATCTTTTGTGGGAATACAATATTCAATCGCTACGCCCACCTTTTCTGCTTTCAAATTAAGATACTTTCTTACTAATGAATTTGACCCGTCAGCCCCAATTAAATAGTCATAAAAAACTTTCTTATTCTCGGCTATTAAAACAAAATCTTTCTCTATCTTACTAACTTTCGTATTCAATAAAACTTCTGCTCCTGCTTTTTCTGCCTCTTGAAGCTGCCACTCACCCAGCTTTTTTCTATCTACCGTCCATACAAAGGGCTCTTCCATCTCAATCTTTGCTAATCTTTTATCGATAAAAAAATCAACCAAGTTAAATTTTTCTTCAATTAAGTGGCTGGGTGGATTTATCGCCTCAAGATCTTTTTTAGTCAACCCGCCAGCACAGAGCTTATCGCCTGCAACTTTATTTTTTTCAAGAACCAGCACACTCTT
>SL_3KL_010_SEDDRAFT_10004698_pt1 | contig 12340 bp, 7 predicted proteins | sample SodLakKL_010_SED_2_FD_10381 | JGI IMG/M metagenome (IMG submission 10381)
TCCGCCAGAACAGGAATGCCCCGATCGAGCTCTACAATCTTGAAGAAGATATTGGAGAGCAGAATGATCTGGCCGGGCAGCATCCTGACATTGTTGAAAAGATAGATCAGATAATGCGTGAAGCACATGTTCCTTCTGCACTGTTCCCGCTTTTTGAGTGACACATAAACTTCAGCTATTAAATTATCCGTAAATGTAATTGGTTCATAAATAATTAAGGTGAGTTCGAAATAAGCTAATTAAAAATAATTTTAACAATTAAATTAAAATTTATGCAACGGATTTTATTTATGCCATTGGTCTTTGTCTTGTTAATTACGTACTTAACCTCCTGCAAACAACATCATGAGGTCGAATACACATTTGATAATATTCCTGACCGCGTCTGGATTGGGGAGGATTTCTGGACGGTTCCTCTTGAGGGGTGGCGTTTAAATAATGGCAGGGTAGAATGTATCAGTAACATACAACATGCGACCTTCAGTGTATTACCCTATGTGCTGAAAGGAAGGGATAATGAATTCAGAGTCTCCTTTGATATGGGGTTGCTTGAGCGTGGAGAGAATGAAGGCTCGGCAGGAGTGACCATTGGCCGCACTGCTCTGGAGGAAAACGATGTACGCGCTGCAGTTTACTTTGGACAGGGGATCAACATGGGTATAAATACAGAGGGATATGCCTTTATAGAGCAAAATACAAGGCAATTACCATCAGATTTTGATTTTAATGAGTTTAGGATAGAGGTAGCCGGATCAGGACCCTCAAGGGATTATGCTCTTGAAATGAAAGTGCTTGATGGCGATGGCAATGTAGTTTCAGAACTGTTATTTAAACCGGATAATGGTGTTTCCGGCATCATCCAGCTGGTTAATAATTTCCGGACTTCAAGTTCTTCGAATAACGGCCCTAAGTTTTGGTTTGATAATCTTAAACTGGACGGGAAAAAATTTGAAAAACAGGAAAGCAATCGTTTTGGTCCTGTTTTGTGGACTATGCATACTTTAAGCCGGAATACACTAAAGATGACTGCCCAGCTTCCACCGGTCAGTGAAACCGAAAATCAGGTGGCTGAATTTCAGGTTAACCAGGGTGGGCAATGGAAAACAATATCCAAAGAGAGAATGGATCCGAATGCACGTACTGTTACATGGAAAAATGAAAACTGGGACCCGGCTAATGATCATCAGTACCGCGTATTGTTCAATTACGTCAATTCGCTCGGAAAACAGGAGGTTGCAGAATACAACGGAACAATCCGTCGTGATCCTGTTGACAGGCCCTTGAGGCTGGGATCACTTACCTGTCAGTTATGGTCGGGGTTTCCTTATACTCCCCTGGTTGAAAACCTGGAGCATTCAAATCCGGATATACTGTTTTTTTCAGGTGATCAGGTTTACGAATCCAATGGTGGATATGGAGTGATAAGATGGCCTGAAGATGAAGCAATTCTTAATTATCTTGGCAAATGGTTTATGTTCGGATGGGCGTTTGGTGATTTAATGCGTGATATTCCCACAATAGTAACACCTGATGATCATGATGTTTATCAAGGAAATCTGTGGGGAGAAGGAGGTGTGCCATTTGATGATCAGCATTTAATTAAAGTAACTAATCAAATCGGCACAAGTGACAAAAGAGGATTTCTTCATACAGTCGGATTTGTTAATATGGTTAACCGCACACAGTGTGCTCACCTTCCTGACCCATATGATCCGACCCCTATTGAGCAGGGTATGAGTGTATGGTACACTGATCTGGATTATGGCCGGATCAGTTTTGCTATTGTAAGCGACAGGGTTTTTAAATCTGCACCTGAAAGGGTTTCTCACTGGGAAGGAAGACATGATCATATTACCGAACCGTTGGAGGATCCCGGGTCAATAGAGAAAGAAGGTCTGGAGCTATTGGGTGAAAGGCAGGAAGAGTTTATAGAAGAATGGATTCGGGACTGGAACTCAGTTGACATGAAAGTGGTATTATCACAGACACCATTTTCAGCGGCAGCTACACATCATGGGCAGTATGACGCTTATCTGTATGGAGACCTTGATGCAGGAGGCTGGCCAAAAACCGCAAGGGACAGGGCATTGAGAATCCTTCGAAAAGGGTTTGCTTTTCATGTAAACGGGGACCAGCATCTGACCTCACTCATCCAGTATGGCGTTGATGATTTTCGTGATGCCGGTTATAGTTTTTCTCCCCCTGCTATTTCAGTTGTTTATTCTCGTTGGTTTAGACCTGATGATCTGGGTTTTCCGGTTCAAAATCGTCCTGACCATGGTAATCCTAACACAGGTGAGTATGAGGATGCTTTTGGAAATTTGAATTATGTCTATGCCATAGGTAATCCCGATAATTTCATTCGTGTTCCTGACCGCTACGAGCATGAACACAACAAAACTGCAGGATATGGCATTGTAATATTTGATAATATTCAACGAAACATTACAGTGGAGAGCTGGCGATTTCTTGCCAATGTTGCTAATCCCGGACCGAATGATCAGTTTCCCGGCTGGCCATTAACTATTAGTCAGTTTGACAATTATGGACGTGAAGCTGAAGCATGGCTTCCGGGAATTCAAATAGAAGGAGAGCCTGACCCGGTTATTGAAGTTATAAACCAGCAAACCGGTGAACTGGAGTATTCGGTTCGGATTAATGGAACGTGGTTTTCACCAAAGGTCTTTTCAGAAGGGATTTTCACTATCCGGCTGGGCTATCCGGAACAGGACAACTGGAAGATCATTGATAATATAGAGACTGCTGTTAATAAAGATGATAATGAATTACTGATAGCATTCTGACATAAGTGGTTGGAAAAAATCACGGCGCGGAGTAAATACCGGTGTTAAAGCCACCTCTGGTTGTGGTTAGTCTGATTTCAGCGAATTTTTTACTGATTGACTTAGCCCGATTAATTCATAAACTTAGAAATATCTTTGATCCTTTGAACTTTGAAGGCAAAATATTTTTTACCACAAAGACACCAATGCCATGAAGTTCATCTTGATGTGAATATTTGTGAATTAATGAGGCTAGATGTGTGTTGTGAAGGAATGTTAAAGACTAAATGATAATTGATAAAATAAATATGAAACGTTGCCTTTTAGGTTGTAACTTCTTGATTATTGCTTCCGCCTGTTCCGTTAATCTGAAAGAAAAGGGTCAGATGGCAGATGAGGAACAACATGAAAAACCAAATATCATTGTCATTTATGCTGACGATGTTGGCTTGGGTGATATTAGTGCATATGGCGCGAACCTTATAAAAACACCAAATATTGATATGCTCGCTGAAGGAGGCATTCGTTTCACCAGTGCCTATGCGACATCAGCCATGTGCACACCCAGCCGCTATTCTTTGCTTACAGGTATATATGCGTTCCGTCTCGAAGGAGCAGGCATATTATCTGCAGAAGATCCGCTTCTGATTGAGCCTGGCAGTGTAACACTGCCGGGAGTGCTTCGCGAAAACGGTTATCGTACAGCCGTTATCGGCAAGTGGCATCTTGGACTTGGTGCAACGTCAGGTGGAGTAGACTGGAACGGTATCATTAAACCGGGTCCGCTTGAGGTTGGATTTGATGAGTCCTTTTTGTTGCCGGTTACAAACGATCGAGTCCCGACCGTTTATATTGACGGGCACCGTGTGTACAATCTTAGTCCGCAAGATGACCCACTCCTGGTAAGGTATCCAGAAGAAGGTCATCATGAATTTCAGGAAGAACAATTTGGCAGGGATTCCCGTGCAGCTTATGAGCCACTGGTAGGTGACCTGCCCACGGGGTTAAGTCACCCGGAACTACTTATATACGGAGCTGATGAACAACACTCAGGCACAATAGTAAACGGTATTAGTCGTATCGGACACATGGATGGCGGACAATCTGCCTGGTGGGATGATGAAGAGATGACCTTTGTTTTTGCTGAAAAAGCGGAAGATTTCATTTATCATAACCAGGATGATCCTTTCTTTTTATTTCTTTCAATGCACCAGAATCATGTTCCCCGCTTGCCTAATCCTAAGTTTGCCGGTTCAAGCGGAGTGGGACTTCGCGGCGACTGTGTAGTTGAATTGGATTGGATTGTGGGTGAGATTATGCGAATTCTTAAAGAGACGGGCCTTGAGGAAAACACACTTGTCATTTTTACCAGCGACAACGGACCGGTGTTGTTTGACGGATATGATGACGGAGCCCTGGAAAATCACAATGATCACGACCCGAACGGAGGATTCAGAGGCGGAAAATACATTGCTTTTGAAGGAGGTACACGAATGCCCACCATAGCATACTGGCCGTCCATAATAGAACCGGGAATGGTTTCTGATGCGCTTATCAGCCAGGTTGATTTTCTTGCAACCTTTACATCCCTGGCCGGGGGCAAACTTCCTGATGACATTCATTTTGATAGTGAAGATATGTTGCCTGTGCTGCTCGGCAAAAGCAACAAGGGCCGGGAACAAGTTGTTCAACAATCGAGCGACGGGCTGGGTATTCGCAAGGGAAAATGGAAGTACATTGAGCCTGCCACCAGGTCAGCATGGGCGTATAACCGTCATAATCTTGGTGAACCGAATCCAATGCACATTAATCCACTCAACTCTAATGAATACCTGTTTGATCTGGAATCTGACCCTGGTGAAATTAATAATCTTGCCGGCGATCATCCTGGGCAGCTAAAAGAACTCAGGGAACTTTTAGATTCTGTCAGATACTTATTTTAAGAGTCCTGTCCATTATAAACCTGTAGGACGATTTTTTTTGGTTGGAATACGGCGATGACGGATATTTACTTATGTGAATTTTTTATTATGAAAACTTTTTTAATCATGAGAAACTTTTTTACTGTATTGATCAATCCTTTTCTTATATCCATCGCAGGGGTATTTGGTAACTCCTTATTGGCAAACTCCAATTCTGAAATACCCAATTTCGTTTTTATAGTTGCCGACGATCTTGGATTTGCCGATTTAAGCCTTAATGGCAGTAAGCAAATACCAACTCCTAATATCGACCAGCTGGCCTTTGAAGGGGTTAATTTCACCCAGGGTTATGTGACATCACCTGTTTGCAGCCCGTCCCGCGCCGGGTTTTTAACAGGCAGAAACCAGGTGCATTTCGGTTACGACAATAACATTGGCGTTAGTCAGCCGGGATTTGACCCTCAGTATATGGGTTTACCGGTTTCTGAAAAAACAATTGCTGACCGGTTGAAACCTCTGGGATATATCTCAGGTCTGGTTGGCAAGTGGCACCTGGGATATGAGCCTCAGTTTCATCCATTAAACAGGGGCTTTGATGAATTCTGGGGGTACCAGGGGGGAGGTCACGATTATTTTACCTCATATCCTCAAGGGACAGGATATTTGTCGCCGATAGAATCTAATTATAAAACACCTCAGCCTATCACCTACCTCACTGATGATAAAGGTGACGAGTGTGTCGATTTCATAAAACGCCATAAGAACAGTCCATTTTTCCTTTTTGCTTCCTTCAATGCTCCTCATGCTCCAATGCAGGCAACAGATGCTGACCTGGAACTATTTAAACATATTGAAGATGTAAGGCGTCGCACCTATGCAGCCATGGTATACCGGCTGGATGTGAATGTGGGCAGAATTATGAAAGCACTTAAAGATGCAGGCATTGAGGAAAAAACTCTTGTTGTTTTCATTAGCGACAATGGAGGACCGGTCGACCAGAATGCTTCAATCAATGCGCCGCTCAATGGACAAAAGGGGATTTTGCTTGAAGGAGGCATACGTGTACCGTTTATTATGAAATGGCCCGGAAAACTTCCTGCCGGAGTAACTTATGAAAACCCGGTAATCTCATTGGATTTTGCACCGACCTTTATTGCTGCCGCAGGAGGGAACGTTATGGAAGATGACAATCTGGATGGTGTTAATTTAATTCCGTGGCTGACTAATATGAGAGACGATAAACCCCATAACTCATTCAACTGGAAATTTACCATCAGCGCTGCTATTCGTGATGGTGAATGGAAACTCATTCGTCTGCCGGATCGTCTGCCCATGTTGTTTAATCTTATAGATGATATTTCTGAACAGCATGATCTGGCTGCAAAATACCCCGAGCGCACTAAAAGAATGCTCAAGGAGCTTGGTGAATGGGATGTAAGCCTCCCTCATCCTTTGTTTCTTGAAGGAGCTGTCTGGAAAAAGCGCCAGCTGGATTTATATGATAATGAATATGAACTTGTGCAGCCTGACTAGTTTCGGTTCAAAACCGGTATGGATTAAAATGCATGCGACAACCGCACTGGATGGTCCGAAACTTACTTTTGAAATTGTCAACATAGACAACTAATCAATCTGGACATTGGATCTTAATCTAACCTGACTAATTCATAAACTTAGAAATATCTTTGATCATTTGAATTTTGGAGGCAAAATATTTTTTACCACAAAGACATCAATGCGATGAAATTCATCTTGATGTGAATATTTATGAATAAATGAGGCTAAGTGAATTTAAATATTAATTTGCAATATGAATAAATTAATTCTTCCGCTTTCAATTCTTCCGCTAACGGGGATAATTAGCTGCACTTCTTTGACTGATTCCCGGGAAGGGAAAACGGACTTTCCCAATATTGTTATTTTTCTCACTGATGATCAGGGTTATGGAGATTTCAGCATAACAGGAAACACCAATCTTCATACTCCCAATATTGACCAGATGGCTTCCCGGGGAGCACTGCTAACTAATTTTTATGTTTCTCCGGTATGTTCACCCACCCGTGCTGAGTTTCTGACCGGCCGCTATCATCTTCGTAGCGGAGTTTCAGGCACCTCGACTGGAAACGAACGTTTTAACCTGGATGAAACAACTATTGCAGATGTTTTTAGAGCCGGCGGTTATGCTACAGCTGCATTTGGTAAGTGGCACAGCGGCATGCAGTATCCATATCATCCAAACGGGAGGGGTTTCGATGAGTTTTACGGTTTTTGTTCCGGGCATTGGGGCGATTATTTCAGTCCCACGCTTGAACATAATGGAAGGATAGTGCAGGGTGAGGGCTATCTTCCCGATGATATCACCAACCGGGCCATGGCCTTTATCGAAAAAAACAGAGACAATCCCTTTTTTGTTTATATTCCTTATAATACGCCCCATTCTCCTATGCAGGTTCCTGATGAGTGGTGGAACAAGTTTAAAGACAAGGATATTGCTATGCGTGGTACAGAAGCTGACAGGGAAGATATTATCCATACGCGTGCAGCCCTGGCCATGTGTGAAAATATTGACTGGAATGTAGGACGGGTAGTTGCAAAGCTCAAAGAGTTAAACCTGGAAGATAATACTATTGTTCTTTTTTTCAATGATAATGGTCCGAACGGTCATCGATGGAATGCCGGAATGAAAGGTGTAAAAGGCTCAACTGAAGAGGGAGGGATACGTTCTCCACTTTTTATTACCTGGCCCGCTGTTATACCTTCCGGCATGGAGATATCAGAGATATCGGGAGCCATAGACCTTTTGCCAACCCTCGCTGACCTTGCCGGTATTGAGCTAAATACCAGTCATCCACTGGATGGCATCAGTATAAAACCACTTATCCTTGGAGAAAATCAGAAATATGATGAAAGGATTATTTTCTCATACTGGAACGGGAGACCAAGTGCACGCAATCAGCAGTATCGTTTTAGCCATGATGATAAGTTATATGACTTGATTGCCGACCCTGGACAAACTAATGATATATCGGGAGCAAATCCTGAATTGGCCACATGGTTTAACGTGCAGGTTTCAGAGTGGATATCTGATGTTTCTTCCGGCCTGAGCGATGAAAAACGCAGCTTTCCTGTTGGTCACCCTGACTTCAAATATACACAATTACCCGCAAGGGATGGTGAAGGGCATGGTGGAATAGAGCGTTCCAACCGCTTCCCGAACAGTTCTTTTTTCACTAACTGGAACTCGATATCGGGAAAGATAACATGGCCAATCGAGGTTCTGGAAGACGGGGAATTTGAAGTGGATATATACTATACCTGTCCGCATGGTGATGAGGGCTCGGAAATACAGCTGTCTTTTGGTGAGAGCAGCCTGGTTACCACAATAAATGAAGCCCACGATCCGCCTCTTATCGGGATGGAAAATGACAGGGTAATCAGGCAGGAATCGTATGAAAAGGATTTTAAACCTTTAAGTGCCGGGGTGATACGTCTTAACAAGGGCAGGGGAGAACTTACTCTAAAGGCCCTGAATATGCCCGGTTCAGAAGTGATGGATTTCAGACTGCTAATGTTAACAAGAATAAATTAAAGCCGATTACAAATCGTTATACCGGCTTACTTTTGGTTCATAAAATTCAAAATAAATCTTTACTAAAAAATCAATGAGATAATGGTTTATATCAAAACATTTAAAACCCGACAGTCACTGGCTCTGGCTTTCATGACTTGTATGACACCTGTCTTGCATACATCTTGTAATACAAACAAGGATGAGCCTCCGGATCAAAAACCCAATATTATATTTATCCTTGCCGACGACATGGGCTATGGTGATGTGGCATCTCTGAATCCTTATGCACGGACTCACACGCCAGCTATTGACCGAATGGTAAGCGAAGGAATAACTTTTACAAATGCTCATGCCAGTGCATCGGTATGCACGCCTTCCCGGTATGGCATATTAACCGGCAGATATGCTCAGAGGTCATCGACCGGTGCAGACAGGGGAGTATGGGGTTTTCATCAGCCGGTTATTGAACCGGACAGGGAAACCATAGCTTCTTTGTTAAAAGAGGCCGGTTATACATCAGCTTGTATTGGTAAATGGCATCTTGGACTGGATTGGCAGACAAAAGATGGTTCTGCGCCAGAATTAGACAATAACACCGGTTATTCAAATGTTGATTACACCCGGGAGGTATTATCCGGGCCTAATGATTATGGTTTTGATTATTCATTCATTCATCCGGCTTCCCTGGATATACCTCCATATATGTTTCTGAGAAACCACCAGGTGATTGACCCTGATGTAATACTTACGACTGATCATTATCCAGCCAGGAAAGAATATACTGAGTATTCATGGGATAAGAAGCATACTGATGAACATGCAGTATACTGGGAAAAAGGTGTCTGGTGGCGCCAGGGCGAAATGTCCCGGTCATTCAGGATAGAAGATTGCCACAGTGAAATTCTCAGGGAAGGGAAAATCCTGGAGATCCTTTTTTCCTTTACCTGCCTTTAACCGGACCCCATACACCATGGGTTCCAACAGAGAGATTCAAAGGAAAATCACCGATCGGGCTGTATGGTGATTTTATAATGGATATTGATGATGTGGTAGACCAGATACAAAATACTCTTGTCAGGCATAATATTTCAGAAAATACCATACTGATATTTACAAGCGATAACGGCGGATATTGGCCACAGGAAGAAATTGACCTGCATGATCATGATTCCAACTGGGGGCGCCTGGGACAAAAGGGTGATGTTTGGGATGGCGGACACCGCATACCTCTTATTGTTTCATGGCCTGCCGGAATAGAAGAGTCCTTTCAGTATAACCATCTTGTTAGCCTGACCGATTTCTTTGCCACACTGGCAGATCTGGCGGAACTGGGAATTAAGGATAATATGGGTGAGGACAGCTTTAGCCTGTTGCATGTTCTTAAGGGAGAAAAAGAAAGAACCGTACGCCCTGCCATGACTCATTATTCATCAAGGAGAACATACAGTATTCGCCAGGGTGAGTGGAAATATATTGATGGTCTGGGTTCCGGGGGATTTACTGATCCCGCTATAGTCGATCCGCAACCTGGTGGGCCTCGGGGACAGCTTTACCAGATACTTACGGATAGCCTGGAATCAGAAAATCTTTATCTGGATAATCCGGATAAAGTAAAAAGCCTGCAGGAAATTCTTGAAGTGTCTAAAGAAACACCGGACAGGAAGAGAATTGAATAGCAATATGTTGTTTTTATCTAAATATATTCGCAAGGCTGGTGCTATTCCCTGGCAAAGAAATTAGATTATTAAAACTTAAGTTTATGCGATTAATACTTTTAAATGCCACTATTTTTTGTTTGATTACCACATTTTTTGCTGGTGGATGCAATGGGAGATCAAATGGTTTGCCCGTCTTAACGGGCACGAAAGAGTTGCAGAATTACTGAGCAGATATCAATAATGAATTTAATTGACAAACCATAACCTCACTCATTGGCTGGTTTTCCGATCGTAGCCAGGATTCCACCGTCCACATAGAGGATATGCCCGTTCACAAAATCGGATGCTGCAGAGGCTAGAAAGATAGCAGCGCCCTGTAACTCTTCAGGCTCACCCCAGCGTCCGGCCGGCGTCCGGTGGATGATGAATTCATTGAAGGGATGCCCGTCCACACGGATCGGCGCAGTCTGGGCTGTGGCAAAATAACCGGGACCTATGCCGTTGGCCTGTATATTGTAACTGGCCCATTCTGTGGCCATATTACGGGTCAGCATTTTCAGTCCTCCTTTGGCTGCTGCATAGGCAGAAACTGTGTTGCGTCCAAGCTCGCTCATCATGGAACACATGTTGATGATTTTGCCACCTGACTTGCGGGCGATCATGCTTCTGACCAAGTGTTTGGCCATTATGAAGGGCCCCACCAAATCAATATCAATGACCTGCCTGAACTCCTCCACCTCCATTTCCACCATTGGAATCCGTTTGATGATACCTGCATTGTTCACTAAAATGTCTATGGGAGCAACCTCCTTTTCTATCCTTGTGAGGTTATCTATGACCGCTTTTTCATCGGTCACATCAAACAGGTAGCCGGTGGCACTTATCCCGCAGGCGGAAAATTCTTTCAGCGCGGCTTCAAGCTTGCCAGGAAACCTGCCGTTAATCACAATGCCGGCTCCGGCAGCAGCCAATCCCTTTGCAATTGCCATGCCCAAACCATGCGTAGCTCCGGTAATCAGGGCGGTTTTCCCATTCAGGTCGAATAAACTAAGTGACATGATTAAAATGTTTTAAAGTGGTTTCTCCCGGGNTCAGTTTAATAATCGGAATGCTATTTCAGGTCATGGATTTTCAAATGGTCCATATCAGCATAGTCCAGATTCTCACCTGCCATACCCCAGATAAAGGTATAGTTGGATGTTCCCGCAGCAGCGTGGATCGACCATGATGGTGACAGGATGGCCTCCTCGTTCTTAATCCAGATGTGGCGTGTCTCCCCTGGGTCACCCATGAAATGACTGATGGCCTGTTCATCGGGTACCTCAAAGTAAAAATAGGTTTCCATCCTGCGGGAATGTACATGCGGTGGCATGGTGTTCCATACGCTACCTGTTTTAAGCTCGGTCATACCCATTTGAAGCTGGGAAGATTCAATCACCTCATTCACCAGCAATTTATTGATTATACGGTGATTGGATGTCGCCAGGGAGCCAAGCTCCACCACCTGCGCATCGGCAAGTGTCACATGCTTGTCCGGGAAGGCTTTGTGGGCCGGGGCACTGTTGAAATAAAACCGCGCAGGGGAGGACTTATCTTCACTGCTAAAAAAGATCTCCTTGTCGCCGCTGCCGATATATAATGCTTCCTTGTATTTAAGGGTATGGAGTTTGCTATCGACGATGATATTTCCGGTTCCTCCCACGTTGATAATACCTATCTCACGGCGGTGGAGAAAAAAATCAGCTTTGACCGGATCAATAGTCTCCAGCTTCAACTTCCGACTAACCGGGAGTATGCCACCGACAATAAATCTGTCGTACATGGAATAGACCATGCTGATAGTTTCAGGAACAAAGAGGCCGGAGATCAGGAACTCTTTACGAATCCTTTCCGTATCATAAAGTTTAAAATCATCGGGATGGCTGGCAAAACGAATAGAATAATTTACTGACATGATATTTTTTGGTATTAAAATGTTGCAGGTAATGTAAGCTGTTGTGCAAAAATAAGAAATGATTTGCAATATATCTTATTGGGTTTCTTTTGGTCTGGTATTTCAGCAGTACATCCGCCGATACAGCCTGGTGGTGTCAAACCAATTAACAATAAATAGTTTTTCATATGAAAAGTGATGTTTTTTTGGTTTATTTGTTAACGACTTAAATATAAACAAAGCACAAAACTTCTCCTTGTTTTTCTTTTACTTGTTCAAATTATAAACGAATGAATCATCCATTTATCAAGTCACACAAAAAGACATGAATTTCACATCGGGAAAATATTGCCAAATGAACAGTATATTGCATGTGAAATCGACCGAAGGTCAATAAAGCATGGATGATTGACTTCGTCGATCTCACATGCGTAAAATTAACTTTTAGGTATATAAAACAGATGTGACATTCA
>SL_3KL_010_SEDDRAFT_10004699_pt1 | contig 12337 bp, 7 predicted proteins | sample SodLakKL_010_SED_2_FD_10381 | JGI IMG/M metagenome (IMG submission 10381)
GGGCTTTCTTCCGGTGAGCAGCTTCAGACGTTCGTCTCTTTCTTTTTTGAAAAGGAGTATTTCAAGGGGGTGGAAACGGACTATATGAATCCGGACAACTCTTTCCTGCATAAAGTGCTGCAGCGGCGCCGGGGCATCCCCATATCACTGAGCATGGTGATGCTTTTTGTGGCCCGCCGGCTGGAGATGCCCTTCTACGGGGTCAATATGCCCATGCATTTCCTGCTTAAATACGAATCCGGGAACCAGTCCACCCTCATCGATCCGTTTAACCGCGGCCGGGTGGTCAGTATTGACCAGTGTTCCTATTTCCTGCGCAATCACGGCATTGAGCCGTTGCCCATCCATTTTCAGCGGGCCCCGGTACGGGATATCCTGGCGCGGTCGGTGCGCAACCTCGCCTTCAGCTTTGAAAAGGAGAACAAACCCGGGCGGGTTGACGAACTGAAGCGGCTGCTGTTGTACATTACGCAGAGCGGCGAAAGCTGACCCGCCTTTATGGTTTGGAACTCCGTGCCGAAGGATCGAATGTCCGCGCCAGCGCCGTGAATTTTTCCGACTGTTCCCGGTTCCCGTTTTTTCTGTGGATTTCGGCGGCGGTGATGAGCACTTCCGGATGCGTCGGATACCGGCCGATCATATCCGTAAGCAGTTCGGCGGCAGCTTCATAATCCTTCTCACCTAAGGCAATTTTGAGATGGTACAGTTCCAGGGCCACGGGAAGGTCTGAACCGCTCAGCTTCTCGAGATAGCGTTTGCAGCGGGAATAGATGGTTCTGTCGAAGTAAAACGTGATCAGGTCGTAGTAGAGCTGCCGGTCGGGTGGAAGCGGATCAAGCTGCTCTTCCAGTTTGCGCAGCACGTCGCGCTGGTTGGTGGCCATCATCAGCCGGAGCATGGCTTTGAGGGCGTCCGGCGGGTACTCCGTATTCATCACGCGGGTCTTCTGTTCGCTGGTAAAGAGCGTGTTGAAGTGGCCGAGCAGGTGTTCTTCGGGATAGAAGGGGTTGATCAGTCCGCCCAGGACCACAAATTGCCGAAGCGGATCGGTGCGGGCCTGGTCGGAGGGGAACCGCGGAGCGGTGTCCCATTCCTTATGGAAAATAGCTGAATTTCTCCAGTAGCCTTTTGTGAACCGGGCCAGTCCAAGGTCGCCGGTAGTCTTGCCCCCGAGGTGCACAACCTGCTCCCGGTTGTCGATTGCGATCCGGAACCCTTTCCGCTGCATCCGGTAGCAGAAATCGGTGTCATCAAAAAAGGCGAGCCCGTATTCGCGGCTCATGGCAAGTCCGGGCTGGTTGCGGAACACCATCATGTACCCGTCCACGATAGCGGTGTCGGTGAACGGCCGGTCATTGGTGTGATCGTCGCGTTGTGCCGGATTCCATGTGTTTTGCTCGGTTCGAGGTACGATCAGGCCAATATCCGGATTTTTCTCCAGTTTGAGCGCAAGCCGGGCCGGTACGGGATTCCGGAGCATCACATCGTTGTGCATGACGACGATGAATCCGTCACCCGCTTTGGTCAGGCCCTGGTTTACGGCCCCGGCAAATCCAATGTTCTGCTCGTTTCTAAGAACCGTGAGCTGGGGGCGCTCCTTCATCAGATTGCGGAGATAACTAGCCGTATCATCCACGGAGCCGTTGTCAATGACAATGATCCGGGTCCGGTCCGTGGACGTCTGACGGAACACCGATGTAAGACAATCCTCCAGGACCGGCCGCTGAACAGTGGCGGTGGGTATGATAACCGTGAGTTGCGGCTGCCGCCTGATCTCGTCGCCAAACGCCGATGAAGGTTTTATCTGCTCATCCTCTTTTGTGCCGGCTGCAACAGCCGGAGGCCCGGCGGGTTTGTCATCCTCACTGACAGATATTTCATCCTCTCCGTCGGGTGTTTTTTTCTCCTCATCGCTTTCAACGGGTTCGCCATCGGGATGTACGGGTTCTTCGTCCTTTTGGATGGATTCGCTTTGCGGCTCGACGGGCTCTTCTTCCGGCGTTTCAGAAGTTCTTGAGTCCGTGTCGCTCAGATCGATGAAAAAGTCTTCCTCATCCTTTTTGTCCGCATCACCGGCGTCATGGGCCCTGTCCCGGTCGGCCTCATCTTCCTGCTCTTCGCCGTCCGCCACGGTCTTTTTTCTGCCGGTGGCATCCGTCTCGCTCTCCTCCGGTTCATCCTCAAAGGATATGACAGAATACGGGTCCTCTTCTGTATCATCCGTATGATCCGGGGCATCTTCCTCAAGTGGCAACTCGTCGACGGTTTCCTCCGGCGCCACCTCTTCCGCCTCATCGGCAGCATCCGTATCCACCGGTTCGGCCTCATCAACAGCATCCGCATCCACCGGTTCCGCTTCATCAGCGCCATCCGCATCCACCGGTTCCGCCTCATCAACAGCATCCGCATCAACCGGTTCGGCCTCATCAGCACCATCCGCATCCACCCGCTCCGGCTCCTCGCCGGTCTTGCCGACATTATACCCGTGCTTGAGCTCCGCCGCCTCCACATAGCGCCGCATTTTCTCCAGGATCTGGATCTTGAACAGGCGGGCGCGCCGGTGATCCGGTTCCGCTGCAAGGATCCGGTTGAGCAACTCGAGCGCGGCAACGCTGTTGCCGGATTTGTACAGCGTCTGGGCCTCCTGGTACAGCGGTTCGGCACTGCCCTCGTCCTCTTCGGTATCCGTGTGCCCGAAAGAGCGCAGCATGCGGAACGCCTTCTCCTGTCCGGAAAGCGACAGCTCGGGTATCCGCAGCATCGCCAGCACGCATTCCTTCTTGCTGCGGTCATCCATCTCCATGCGCCTGGTTTCCCCTCTTGCAAAAAGCTTTGCCGGGATGGGGTCGGAGTCGGCCATAAGGCGTATCGCCAGTTCCGTGGCATGGCGGGTGGACCAGTGCGGATCGATGAATTTTCGGATGGACCGCATCCTCCCGAGATTGAAAAGGTAGTTGCGGTCGTATGGGACCCGTTCGTTCTGAAGCAGGTGGAGCCAGTCCATGGGCGATTTTGGGACCGGGTCCTCCATGGCGATGGCCGCATGGGCACTGGATGCGAGGAGGGTTTCCACAGACTCGCCGAGCCAGTCCTGATCCACGGAATGCAGGTTTTCGGGCATCCACAGAATGCGTCCGCGCACCTGCTCCAGGGCATTGTTCAGTGAGTTGCCCCTGCCCCGGGGCGCTTCCTGCTCAAAAAAGTAGGTCTGGTCGTGCTGGTAATACTCGATCAGCGAACGAATGGCCTCCGTGGTGCCATCGGTGGAGGCATCATCGATGATGATAAATTCGCAGGGGATGCGCTGGATGGAGTAGAGCGCTTTCAGGGTCGGCTCTACCCACTCCTCGCGGTTGCGAAATACAGAGATGACGGATAATGTGGGTTCTGGGATATGCACGGCTTCAGATTGCGTCCGTTGAACGGTTCCGTGCGCAATATACGACGTTCCGGAACCAGTTACGTAATGCTGAATTGTGCCTCCGAGCAATCAGATTGCGGGTGGATGCGTCAGGTGCCGGAGCCTCCATCCAGCCAGATCACGGATGGATGCGTCATGTGTCAAAACCTTCGTCCCATCAGATTACGGGTGGATGTGTCAGGTGCCGGGACCTCCATCCAGTCAGATCACGGATGGATGCGTCAGGTGCCGGAGCCCTCGTCCCATCGGGTCGCGGATGGATGCGTCAGGTGCCGGGACCTCCATCCGGGTCTTCATGCTCAATGATGGTGTCGAATCCCCGCCGGCTCAGGTCCCAGTACAGTACGCCGATGGCTGCCACACCGACAAGCAGGCAGAGCAGGGCATAGCCGTAATTGCCGAACAGGAAATGCCCGAAACCGAACAGGGCCATGTAGACCAGCACCACGCCGGCCGCCCAGTTGCCGAGCAGCGGCCAGAGCGATCCGTCGGATTCCACATCGGGGTTCTGCGCCTTGAGCGGCCCCCAGCCGGGTCCGCCCGGACGCACGCGACGGTAGAACTTGCGGAGTTTATCGCTGTCGGTCGGTTTGGTAAGGAACGTGACGGTAAGCCAGACTACCGTGGTGATGGCCACCACGTAGAAGAGGTTGAGCGGGAAGGGATCGGTGATACCGGGGACCGGCACGCCGGACAGGACCAGGATCACCAGGAAGATGGGGGTGAGGGATGCGGCCAGTTCACTCCAGGCGTTGATCCGCCACCAGTACCAGCGCAGGATGAGCACCAGGCCGAGTCCACCGGAAGCCGTAAGCACCAGTCCCCATGCCTGCTTGATGGTGTCGAGCTGGGTGGTTACGATAAAGGCGGTGACGGCGAGCAGTGCGGTGACGATCCGGGACACGGCGACATAGTAGCGCTCGTCGCCGTCGGATTTGATGAAGCGGCGCCAGAAGTCGTTGACCAGATAGGAGGTGCCCCAGTTCAGGTGGGCGGCGAAGGTGCTGGTGAAGGCGGCCAGGAATGCGGCGAACAGCAGGCCGAGAAGGCCGGCCGGCAGCACATCGCGCATGACCAGAACGAACCCTTCGCGCGAGTCATCCAGTTCAGGATAGAGCACCAGCGACACCAGCGCCACGATGATCCAGGGCCAGGGACGCAGGCAGTAATGGGCGATGTTGAACCAGAGGGTGGCGAACAGCGAGTGCTTCTCGTCTTTGGCGCTCATGATGCGCTGGGCGACGTATCCGCCGCCGCCGGGCTCGGAGCCGGGATACCAGCTCGACCACCATTGCACGCCAAAATAGGCGGCGAATGCGCCGACGCTCAGGGTGAGCACGGCCACGCCCTCGGCAGTCTGTCCCACCGTGGGCAGGAACCGGAAGGTCTCTTCGGGAAGTTTCTCCTGCAGGCCGGATAGGCCGCCGATTTCCGGGATGTTAACCGCGAAGTAAGCCAGTATGATGGTGCCGCCGAGAGCGATCGTAAACTGGAAAATGTCGGTCACGGCCACGCCCCACAGTCCGGAGATGAGCGAGTAAAAGGCGACGAAGATGATCAGGAATCCGACCAGGGCCAGCGGTGCGCTGATGGTGACGCCGATGATGGAAAACGACTCCTGTCCGAACAGGGTCATGCCGGGGAAGAGCACGTTGAAAATGGACTCCATGGCCAGGCTGACCCATCCCAGGATGATGCAGTTCATGAGCAGGCCGAAGAAAATGGCTTTGATGCCGCGCAGCCAGGCGGCTTCCTTGCCGCTGTAGCGCAGTTCAATGAACTCGACGTCGGTCAGTACGCCGCTGCGTCGCCACAGACGGGCGAAAAAGAAGACCGTGAGCATGCCGCCCATCACGAAATTCCACCAGAGCCAGTTTCCGGCGATACCGTTTTCGGCGACCATCTCTGTGACGGCCAGCGGGGTGTCGGCGGCAAAGGTGGTGGCGACCATGCTGGTGCCGATGATCCACCAGGGCATATTCCTCCCGGAAAGGAAGAACTCGGTCGTGTTTTTGCCGGCGCGGCGATAAAAATAAAATGCGATGCTGAGCGACAGCACGAAATAGCCGGCCACAAGAAGCCAGTCAAGAGTTGTCAGTGTTGAGACCATGCCCTGTAATGGTTTGGGATTTGCTGTGGAGGATCACCGGTATCTATCGCGGCGTGCCCGTCGTTCAAAGTGGCACCAACGCAAAATATATACCCATCACAAAAAAAATCACGATGGAATATGACACATTGACGGTCAAAATTCAACGCGGATCGAAAGAATGGAAAAAATCCCGAACATGAAGGATTTGTGTAATCCCGAAAAGGCCTCTCTCTGTAAAAAATCGCTGTAATGTATTGTGCTGCAATAATTCAAGAGTAAGGTGCGATTGATTATAACAGCAAATGCCAGTTTTTCAGGTAAGATTGTAACAGGACCGGTGGCCGGCGTGACGACCATGCCGATATATAAAACCGGATCAAATCAATTTTCTGAAGTAAGAGACGAAATCAGTCACCCGGTTCATGGAAAAGAAAATCATTAACAGCTTTTTTTTGAGGCAGTTCATTGAGTACTTTGATGTGGAGAATGGCCTTGCTTCTCCATCGAAGTGACACCTGGGATAGGGAGCTGTAATGAATCAACCAATAAACAACGATCTGAGTATGGAAAAATCAATAAGGAACAAAAAGGCATATGGCATGCACCATCACAAATTGCTATTAGTTACTGCAAAAGTATTTATTTGGGGGGCGTTCTTTCTGATAGTGCAAAACAATGTACTGGCACAAAACAGTATCCATGACCTTAACCACGGTCACAGTCATGACCACAGGCACAATCATGTTCATGGAATTGAGCACGGTCACGGTCACGAACATTCGCATTTACAGGTTGACTATAGCTTTCGTTCTGATGCCGGCAACTATACCGCGCCGGAACCTGACGAGCATGGCTACTACTGGTGGAAAGGCAATCTGCATACACATACACTATGGAGCGATGGCGACCAGTTCCCCGAGGTCGTCACCCAATGGTATTACAAGCACGGATACCATTTTCTGGCAATATCGGATCACAATATCCTGATGCGCGGCGAACGGTGGATCCGGCCGGGGAGTAGTCGACATGCTGCAAGAGGTGGTGGCACAGATGTTTACGACCTTTATTTGGAACGTTTTGGGTCAGACTGGGTCGAGAAAAGATACACCGACAGTGAACTTGAAGTCCGCTTGAAGCCGCTGCAAGAGACCAGGGCCCTTTTTGAAAAAGCCGGACGCTTTATCATGATCGAATCAGAGGAGATTACCGGCAGGCAGGTTCACGTCAATGCGACCAATATTCTGGAGCTTATCGAGCCCCGGGAAGGTGAGACGATCGAAGAGTCAATCCGATTGAACATTGATGCCGTGATTGAGCAAAGAGAAAAAACAGGGCAAAGGATGATTCCTCACCTGAACCATCCCAACTGGCGAAATAATATCACAGCCGAGGATATGGCTCCGGTCGAAAATATGCAGTTATTTGAAATCTATAACGGCCATCGCGGAGTGATTAATTTCGGCGATGGTGAGGGGACCAAAGACCTGGACAGGGTCTGGGATATTGTGCTTACAAAACGACTTGGAGAACTTGGCCTGGGTATGCTCTACGGAGTTGCTACCGATGACGCTCATAATTACGAGGAGAGCAGTTCTGAAACGTCAATGCCGGGACGTGGATGGGTAATGGTGCGGTCAAAATTTCTCACACCGGAATCCATCGTTCGCGCACTGGAAAACGGTGACTTTTACAGCAGTACCGGTGTTGAAGTCCGAAAGTTGAAAATCGACGGGAACCGCTATGAGATAGAGCTGAAGCCGGAAGACGGTGTTGATTATGTGATACAGTTTATCGGAACCCGGACGGGTTACGATTCTTCAAGTGAACCCTTTGTGGATGGCGATGGAAATGTTAGAAATGATCGAACAAGACGTTACAGCAACGACATCGGAGAAGTCCTGATGGAGGTGAATGGTAACCGGGCAGTCTATGAATTTGAGGGTGACGAGATCTATGTGAGGGCTAAAGTGATCTCATCCAAACCCAAGGAAAACTATTTTGCGGAAGGTGAGCGGGAAAAAGCCTGGTTTCAACCAGTGCAACCCATGCGAAATCTGGATTGATGATCATACATCCCTTTTTTGTGAACACTGCTTGAGTGCCGAGCGATTGCCGTAATTTCGGAAAGTTCAATATGTGTTAGATTCGAAATCCGGTGCTTTACTAACAGGCACTCTTACAGTGTCTGTCTGCGCCAGGCTGTGGAACCAGTCGAAGGTCATGACCGAACGTGAACCCCAGGAGTTGCGAAACAGTGGCGTATACGTAGTATTTCATGCTCTTCGAATAAAAAGGCTCAGAGGTTAGTACGCATACACAGCAAATCTTAACAATTTTTCGTAATTTATAAGGCTAAATCAAAACCGAAATATTTATATATGACCTCTGCCAAAACAAACGGCATCTCCGGGGAAGTGGCATCGCGGCGCACGTTCGCGATCATTTCCCATCCCGACGCCGGTAAGACCACGCTTACCGAGAAGCTGTTGCTGTATGGCGGAGCCATCCACGAAGCCGGATCCATCAAGCAGCGAAAGGCCGCCCGGCATGCGGCATCGGACTGGATGGCCATAGAGCAGGAGCGCGGTATTTCGGTGACATCGTCCGTCCTCCGCTTCGAAAAAGACGGCATCCGGTACAACCTGCTGGATACGCCCGGACACAAGGATTTTTCCGAGGACACATTTCGCACGCTGATTGCCGCCGACTGCGCGCTGATGGTGATCGACGTGGCCAAGGGGGTGGAGGAGCAGACCGAAAAACTTTTCGAGGTGTGCCGTCTGCGCAACATCCCCGTGATCACGTTCGTGAACAAATGCGACCGTCCCGGCATGGAGCCGCTTGAAGTGCTCAGCAACATCGAAAGCAAACTGGGCATCACCGCCGTGCCGGCCAGCTGGCCGATCGGGTACGGAGTGGATTTCCAGGGCGTGTACGACCTGATCGGCCGCGAGCTGCACCTATATAAAAAGAACAAACACGGGGCGCGCATGGCCGACGCCGAAATCCTTCCTCTGGAAGAGGGGCTTCGGGAAAGCACTCTGGGCGAACAGGTTGCGCAGGATTACATCGAAGAAATCGAGCTTATCGGCGATGAGTATGCCAACATGGATCCCGGGAAGTTCCAGACCGGTGAAGTCACCCCGGTTTTCTTCGGTTCGGCATTGAACAACTTCGGACTCGATCTGTTTCTGCACTATTTTGCGCAGCTGGCGCCCACTCCGCAACCCTATGCGGACGCATCCGGCGAGCTTCGCGGGCTCGACCGCGATTTTTCGGGATTCGTCTTCAAGCTGCAGGCCAACATGAATCCCGACCACCGTGACTGCACCGCGTTTGTGCGCGTCACGTCCGGTGTGTTCCAGCGCGGGATGGAAGTGCAGCTTGGCGGCAACGGCCGCAAACTCCGCATGACCACGCCGCACAGTCTCATGGGAGAAGAGCGGAAACTGCTGGATATCGCCTATCCGGGCGACATCGTCGCGCTTTTCAATCCGGGCGACTTCCGCATCGGAAGCACGCTCCATGGCGCGGATCCGGTCAACTTTGATGTGATCCCGCTCTTCTCGCCGGAGCATTTCCGAAAGGCATCCTCGAAAGATCCCTTCAAGCGGAAACAGCTTCGGGAAGGACTCAAGCAGCTTTCTGAAGAGGGGGTGGTCAATGTCTTCGAACTTCCCAACGGCGTCGGCAACGAACTGCTGCTCGGAACCGTCGGCGCTCTCCAGTTCGACGTGGTGGAGCACCGCATGAAGACCGAATACAAGGCCGATATCACACTGGCTCCCACCACATACGTCGCCGCCCGTTGGCTTCCCGATGATGAAAAGATCATCGCCAAACTCAAAGCCTCCTACTCCACCAATGTGACGTTCGACATCGAGGGAAACCCGATCGTGCTCTTCGAAAGTCAATATGCCCTCAACAGTGCCATAGAAGCGGTCGGCGAGGACAACCTGCTCCAGTTCAAGAAGTAAAATGCGTCTCAGGCAAAATACGCTCTTGGCAAGGCGGGTACTGTCCGGGTACGATTAAAAGCAGCAGGAGCTGGTCGCATTTTCCAACAAGTGCCAGTTTGTCGCGCAGGTGTAAGGAAATCCCGGGTTCCCTCTCATATAACCGGAGAGACCGGGATCAGCGGGTTGGATGAATAACCTTTTTGGATGAGATGTGCTGCCATCCCTGCGCCCGGTAGAATTCCACAAATCAGGCTCAATCATATCGGAATACGGGATACAGGAGTGGCACCATGTTGCAGCGGAACTGGTTTTTCTGGATGGAAGCCCTGCAGATTACGGCTGCGGAGCGAAGAGTAGTGCTTGTCCTGATGTCCGTCCTGATGGTCATCACGGCGATCCGGACTTTTTATCCGGGCCGCACCATCTATGATGAAAGTTATTATGAACCGGTGATTGCCGAATTCATCCGTCTTTCGGGTGTGGAAGAGGAGGAGCGGCGCCTGCTGCTGGCCCGGTATTATCCGCCGGTGGAAGAAAAGCCGGTGGCTGCCCTGTCTCTGGGAGGTCAGTTGCGAAGTGAGCCACCGAATGCCGCTCTTTTTGCATTGATACAGCCGGATGGACTGTTGCACGAAACGAAAGCGTATCCCGGACAGGGAAATGGCCGGCCTGCGCGCTCAACAGAAACGGCGAGCGATAAATCAGCAAGTGTAACAGCGGAAAGCGGAAAGATGGGCGGCAATGATGCAGCAAGTGAAGAAGTCCTGAAAGTGAACATCCAGCTGGCCGGACCGGAGGAGCTGGTCCGTCTTCCGGGCATCGGTCCCGTCACGGCCGGACGCATCATCGCATACCGCGAAAATAACGGTCCGTTCCGGAAACCGGAAGATCTGTTGAACGTCTCGGGCATCGGTCCGGTTACATTGGAAAGAATCCGTGAGTTCATTATTGTAGAAACGGAAGCTGATACCGTTCCGAAACGGGAACCGGCTGCGACTCCCGACGCAAAACGGGAACCGGCTGCGGCTCCCGACGCGAAACGGGAACCAGATGCGGCTCCCGGATAGAAACGGGAACCAGAGCAGATACCGGCATCGGCTCCAGGCAGAATCAGGAATTACATCGGGAACCGTAATCAGCTCCAATCGGCAGCAAGTATCGGCAGCGGATACGGGACTCTGACAGTATGCAAGGCAAGTACTTCCCCGTTTCGTTATACGTTAGGTTATCGGAAGGATGAAAGGATGCTGCAGACGTGCCGGAAGGTTTCGGCGTTTCACTACCGGAAACACCATTGCAGCGACTCAGCGACTCCCGGAAGCCGTAATTTCCGGCTTCCAGAAACGAAAAACATACACTGAAAAGATATAGAATGAGTATTTCCATACTGTGGGTGGATGATGAAATCGATCAGCTGAAGCCCCATATCATTTTTCTGGAAAAAAAAGGATATCACGTCACTCCCGTGACCAATGGGGAGGATGCGCTGTCGATGGTGCGGGATCAGAAATATGACATCATTTTCCTCGATGAGCAGATGCCCGGCATGGACGGACTGGCTACGCTTACGGAGCTGAAAAACATGCAGCCAGGCATACCGGTCATCATGATCACAAAAAGTGAGGAAGAGGAGATCATGGAGGATGCGATTGGCGGCAAGATCTCCGATTATCTTATCAAGCCGGTCAATCCCAACCAGATCCTGCTGACCGTGAAACGCATACTCGACCGGCACCGGATCCGTGACGAAAAATCGGCACAGTCGTATCTGCGCAGTTTCAGCGAGATCACCACCATGATCAACGAACAGCCGGAGTGGGACGACTGGATCCGCATATATCGAAAGCTCACCAACTGGCAAATGGAGCTGAAACGGTCCGAAGAAGGACTGCAGCAAGTCCTGCAGGACCAGATCCAGACCGCCAATGCCGAATTCGGAAAATTCATCCAGAGCGAATACTACGACTGGCTTCGAGCCAGCCGTGAAGACCGTCCCATGCTTTCGCCTGACCTGATGAGCGAAGCGGTGCTGCCAACGATTGAAAAGGGAAAGAGCACGTTGCTCTTCCTGATCGACTGCATGCGCTACGACCAGTGGCTGGTTTTCGAACAGATGCTGGCTCCCTATTTCAAGATCGATACGGATTTCTACTATTCCATCCTTCCGACAGCAACCCCTTATTCCCGCAATGCCATCTTTGCCGGTCTCTACCCGTCACAAATCGAACGGCACTATCCCAAGCTCTGGACGCAAAGCGACGAAAACGAAACCTCACTGAACCAGTTCGAAGCGGAACTGCTCAGAGCCCAATTTGAACGGAAAAAAACCGGGATTAAACCGAAATACGAAAAAATCCTGCAGACGGAAGAAGGCAAGCGCATCTCCGACAGGATCCTGAACTACACCCAGTCCCCATTCAGTGCTTTTGTGATCAATTTTGTGGATACGTTGGTACATTCACGCTCCGATTCCCAGGTACTCAAGGAAATTGCCCCGGACATGCCGGCGTTTCGCGAACTCACCCGCACCTGGTTCGCCCATTCATCGCTGTTCCAGATGCTGAAAAAACTCTCCGAGCAGGATGTAAGCATCATCATCACCACCGATCACGGATCGGTCCGGGCCATGCGCGACACAAAGGTGCTCGGGGATCGGGACACATCCACCAGTCTGCGGTACAAATTCGGCCGGCACCTGCGATGTGATGACAACGCCGCCATTTACATCGACAAGCCCGGTGACTATTTCCTTCCGAGGGCCAACATGAACACCAATTACATCATTGCCCTGGAAGATTACTATTTTGTCTATCCGACCAACTACAACAAATACCAGAACAAATACCGGGATACCTTTCAGCACGG
>SL_3KL_010_SEDDRAFT_10004700_pt1 | contig 12336 bp, 14 predicted proteins | sample SodLakKL_010_SED_2_FD_10381 | JGI IMG/M metagenome (IMG submission 10381)
GAATCGCCCGAGTCAGCCGCAGGCAGGCATGCCCCGGGCCACGACCCGGCAGTCAACGCCGCCGAGCCAGCCTCGGGCCACCCCGCCGCAAGCGACGACCCGGCAATCAACGCGTTCGTCAAGCCCTCGCAGTAGTTCCTCTGCTCCGCAGCGGTCGCCACGGCAATCGAGCCAGCCAAGCCGTTCGAGCAGTGCACCGGCCGCTCGTTCGGCCCCGCGCAGTACCTCGCCTCGATCTTCGAGCAGCAACACGCGCAGTGCCGGTAATCGCAGCGCAAGCAGCTCGCGCAGCAGTTCTCAGAGTCAGGTCCGTTCACGTGGCGGCAATCGCGAGCGATAAGCGCCCAGGGTTTCTATTGGTGCTTGAAGTAGACGAATAGTCGACCGAAGTTTTTCGAGTCTTTGTCGATGCGGTGGTAGCGCGCCTTGATACGAGGCTGGTCGAGAAAGCGCAGCACCCGCTTTTTAAGCTGTCCGGAGCCCTTGCCGGGAATGATCTCGACCGTCTTGATTCTTTTGGCTTCGGCCTGGTCGATGATGTTTTCGAGCGCTTGCTCGATCTTTTCCCCGCGATTGAAAATCGGGTGCAGATCCAGCTTGAGTTTGGCCATGCAGATACTCCAGGGCCTGGCTCTGAAAAGAGGTTGGTGCCGGGGGAGGGAATCGAACCCTCACTCCATCACTGGAACCGGATTTTGAGTCCGGCGCGTCTACCAGTTCCGCCACCCCGGCATCGGGGGGTGGTATTTTCGTTGGTTGCAGGGAGATTGTAAAGAGCAGTCATCGCTCTAGGCCGCATCCAGGCTCAATTGCCGGGCCTTGCGGCGATACCAGTCCGAGCCGAGAGGTTCGAAAACCGAACATTGCTCCATTTCACCGGCGTAAATGTGTATGGTCACCGCCGGCCGGTTGTCATCCGGGTTGGCGATGGTGTGGTATTCGTGCGGCGGGATCAGGCTGCCGGCACTGCCGACTCCGGCGCGCATGGTAGTGCGAGATTCCAGCCGGTACTTGTCGCCTGCGGAATCGACCAGCTCATATTGAACGACTTCGATTTCCCCGTGCCAGACAGCCTCCACGCACCACATGCCGGCGTGGTCATGGACCGGCGTGGCCTGGCCCGGGCCCCAGGTCATGGCCATGATGGTGTAACCGAGATCATCGTCCTGGTGAAGCAGGCGACGGGCATAATGATCGGCAGTCCATTCGAATACACATTCGGGCAGCTTCACCCGGTCGTCATGCATGAGATCGCACAGGGCGTCTCTGAGGCAGTCCGTGATGGCCTTGGGGCAGTCGCCGTTGACGGCGTTGCTGACCCGGTTGACCATGGTCTGTTTTCCGGCAAATTCGAGACTCATTCCAGCCACTCCGCGATCGGTGGTCCAAATCTCTCAAAGTCTACCAGAAAGGCATCGTGTCCCTGAACCGACGGCAGAGCGTGATAGCTGACCTCGGAGCCGGTGGACTCCAGCGCCCGGGCCAGGTCCTGTTGCTGCTGGAGCGGAAACAGAATATCGGTTTCAACACCCAGAACCAGTGCATGCCCGGTAAAGCTACGTGCAAACAAGGCTTTAAGGCTTTCGTCACTGTCGCAGGCATCGAACAGGTCCATGGCCCGTGACAGGTACAGGTAGCAGCACGGGTCGAACTGGCCGACGAATTTGCGGGCATGGGTTTCCAGGTAGGATTCCACCTCGAAACGCATGCCGAACAGCGTGGCCGGGAAATAGTCTTGACGGCGCCGGCCAAAACGCTGGCTCCATTCCTTGGCCGAGCGGTAGGTGATCATGCCGAGCTTGCGGGCCAGACGCATGCCGACTTCGGGCCAGTCATCCTCGGTGTACTGACCGTTCTTGAAGTTTCGGTCGGTCACGATGGCCTCGCGTTGCAGGGAGCGGATGGCGATGGCAAATGGCGTGGCCGAGCAGGCTGTCGAGATCAGCGCCACCCGTTCGGCGCTCATGGGAAAAAGCTTGAGCCAGGCCATGGCGGTCAATCCACCCATGGAGGGTCCAATGACCGCGTGCAGTTTCTCGATCTCGAGGTGTTCGACCACGAGTCGGGTGGCCCGAGCCAGATCTTCAATGGCCAGTTCCGGAAAGCTCAAGCGCCAGGGCTTGCCGGTTTCCGGGTTGATGCTGGCCGGTCCGGTGGTGCCCATGCATGAGCCCAGCGAATTTACGCACAGCACGAAAAAACGATCGGTATCAATGGGTTTTCCGGGCCCGATCATCTCTTCCCACCAGCCGGGTTCGGGGTCACGCTCGCTGGAGGCGGCATGCGCACCCGGGGAGAGTCCGGTGAAGATCAGTATGGCGTTGGATTTTTTCTGGTCGAGCTTGCCCCAGCATTCCCAGGCCAGGCGCAGACCGGGCAGTTTCTCGCCTCGGTAGAGCAGAAACGGTTCAGTGATGTCCAGGTAACGGGTTGCGGGTCCCATTTTGTTGATTCATGTCGACCAAGGCAGCAGTTTAACCCGGCCAATGAGGATTTTTGCGGGGCTGGCCTCGCGACGGCCAATATTACGAAATGGAAAAGGCCATGCCGCTTGCACGGCATGGCCTGAGATGGTGGGGTTGGAAAAGTCAGGCTTCTAGAAGCGGAATCCGACGCCTGCAGAAAAGACCCAGGGATCAATGTCTGCCTTGATTCGGCTTTGCAATTGTGATCCGTCGGGCAGATTGGTGCGGATGCGGGCATCGGCCTCGATCTGGATGTAGCGAACATCGAAATTGAAAAACATCGTGTCGGTCATCTCGATGTCTGCACCCAGTTGCAATGCCAGTCCCCATGAATCTTTGATATTGAGACTGGACGGTCCGCCCAGTGCGCCATCCAGAGTGGCGGTCGTGTTCGAATCAAAGAAGGTGGTGTAGTTCAGGCCCAGCCCGGCATAGGGACGGATGGTTTGATTGGGCAGGAAGTGATACTGAAAGCTCAGGGTCGGAGGCAAGTGCTTGGTCGAGCCCAGTTTGCCGGCACCGTCAAGAACACCGTCGCCGCGCAGGTTGTGCTTGAAAGGAATGGCGGCCAGCAGTTCAATGCCGAAATGGTCGGCAGCCATCCAGGTGACATTGAAGATTGGGCGGGTGTTGCTGCCGACATCAATCTGGTAACCAGCCAGCTCGGCGCCACCGGCAACCAGATTACCACTGGATGTGTCCGGATTGACATGACCAACACCGACGCGAACCAGCCAGTCGCCCTGCGATTGGGCCATAGCGACCGTCGACATCATCAGAATAACGGCAAATACAGTAATGGTGCGAAACATGATCGATCTCCAGCGTTTGTTGAAAAGGAATGTTCAATTATCGAGCATGATAAGAAAGCGTTAAGTGAAAAGAGTTGATCGGGATCAAATGCAAGGACATTTCTGCGACGCTTGTGGTGATATCGTGGCGTTTTAGAACTCAAAAAGCTCATGCCGCGACTTGGACTGATTCTGGGTGATCAACTCAATTCCGATCATGCCTTGCTCAACGAGCTGGATCAGGAACGAGATCACTTGTTGATGGGGGAGCTCACCGAAGAAGTCGGGTATGTCTGGCATCACATCAAGAAGATCGCCCTGGTGTTTTCGGCCATGCGCCACCACGCCGAAGCGCTGCAGCAGTCAGGCTGGAAAATCCACTATCGATTTTTCGAGGATTCGGTCGCATCTTTCACGCAACTGGTTCGCCAACACTGTGATGAGCATGATATCGAGGAAATTCTGCTTGCTCATCCCGGTGAATGGCGGGTTCTGGAGGAGGCCAGGGGATGGCAGTCGGAGTGGGGTGTCCCAGTAAGAATCCTGCCGGACACGCGCTTTCTCTGTCGACTGGATGACTTCGAAGATTGGGCCCGTGATCGTCGGCAGCTTCGCATGGAATTCTTCTACCGACAGATGCGCCGGGTGACGGGCTACTTGATGGACGATGGCCAGCCTGCCGGCGGGAGATGGAACCACGATCGTGACAATCGAAAATCCTGGCGAGGCGATCCGCCGGCGGCCGAGCCGATGCATTTCAGTCCGGATACGGTCACTTCCGAGGTGCTGGAACTGGTCGATCAGCGTATTGATGGTTTCGGCGTGCTGGATGATTTCGACTTGCCGGTGACCCGGGAACAGGCCCGGCGCGCCCTGGCGCATTTCATACGAACCGCGCTGCCAAATTTCGGTGATTTCCAGGACGCCATGAGCGATGACGAGGACTACCTGTTTCACTCGCGATTGTCGTTCAGTCTCAACCTGGGGCTGCTCAGCCCCAAAGAGGTCTGCGATGCCGCCGAAAAGGCCTGGCGCGACGGCGTCGCCCCGCTCAATGCCGTCGAGGGATTCATTCGCCAGATCATCGGCTGGCGTGAGTTCGTGCGTGGCATCTACTGGCGGGAAATGCCGGATTATGCCGAGCTGAATGCGCTAGGCAATGACCAGCCGCTACCGGACTGGTACTGGAGCGGTGAAACCCGCATGCGCTGCCTGGCCCGAACCATCGAGGCGACTCGCAAGAACGCCTATGCCCATCACATCCAGCGCCTGATGGTGACCGGCAATTTTGCACTGTTGCTGGGCGTGGTGCCCAAGGCGATTTGCGACTGGTACCTGGCGGTCTATGCCGATGCCTTTGACTGGGTGGAGTTACCCAACACCCTGGGCATGGTAATGCATGCCGACGGCGGTCTGCTGGGATCCAAGCCTTACGCCGCCAGTGGCAAATATATCCAGCGCATGAGTGATTACTGCAAGTCCTGTCCGTACCAGGTCACCGAAACCGTGGCTGAGGACGCTTGTCCGTTCAATGCCTTGTACTGGCACTTCCTGATGCGCCATGAACAGGATTTCAAGGCCAATCCGCGCATGAAAATGATGTACCGGAATCTTGAGCGGATGGACGAAGAACGTCGCCAGGCGATTTCCAGGCGTGCCGAATGGGTCATTGCCAACGTCGAGTCTTTGTGATTCAGCCAACCACGCGCAGCGACAAATCCAGAGGTTCGATGTTCTTGGTCAGTTCGCCAACCGAGATTTCATCAACGCCGGTGGCGGCGATGGATCCGATGGATTCGAGCGTGATCCCACCGGAGGCTTCGAGGATGGCTTTTCCTGATGCCCGTTGCACGGCAACTTTCAAATCATCAAGAGAAAAGTTGTCGAGCATGATGCGTTCGGGACTGGCCGACAGGGCTTCGTCGAGCTGGTCGAGGTCTTCAACCTCGACCTCGATCGGAAGGTCCGGAAATCGGGCGCGGGCCTGCTTGATGGCATGGGCAATCCCGCCGGCCGCGCCAATATGGTTTTCCTTGAGCATGATCATGTCGTACAAGCCCATGCGGTGGTTGTGCCCGCCGCCCGCGGTGACCGCGTACTTCTGGGCCGAGCGCAAGCCCGGCAGGGTCTTGCGGGTATCGAGTATGCGTGCTTGGGTGCCGGTCACGGCATGAACGTAGCGTGCGGTGCGTGTGGCAATGCCGGACAGCAGCTGCAGAAAATTCAGGGCCGTGCGTTCGCCGGTCAGAATCGGGCGTGCCGGACCGGTGATCGTGCATAGCAATTGGCCAGGTTGAACCTGGTCGCCGTCACTCACCTGCCATTCCAGTCGACATTCGGCTGACAGTTGCCTGAATACCCCATCGACCCAATCCGTGCCGGCCAGAACCCCATCCTGGCGGGTGATCAGATCGGCCGAGCACGATCGCTCGTTCGGGATGAGTGCAGCGCTGACGTCACCGCTGCCAATGTCCTCATGCAGCGCAGTTGCAACCTGGGCCGAGATCGTTTCCCGGGATGGCTTCAAAGCGGCTCGGACAGTTGCGTGGTGCCAATGCCGCGCTCGGCCAGCAGAACCGGGATGCCATCCTCGATCGGGTAGATTACCTTCTGATCGCGGGTGATCAGGGCGGCCTTGAGCGGCTCGGATACGGGTTCATGGTCGACATACTGGATGTCGCCGGCAGCGATGGCCTGGTTGAGTTTCTTCAGCCGGCGACCGGTCAGTGGCAGCAATGGCTCATGACTGAACGGGCAGCACAGAATGTCAAGGAGATGGTCGGGTAGGCTCATGAGCGGGATTCTAACTGATTGGCCATGATGAAACGTTGCCGCCATACTTTTCGCATCCAATACTTGCTGATACTATGGCTTATTTTTCTCCGGCGGAGATCACAGCGATGAAAGCTTCCCCCCTGGTTGGCATCATCATGGGCTCGCAAAGCGACTGGGAGACCATGAAACATGCCGCGGACACCCTGGACGCTTTGAGCATTCCTTTTGAAAAACGGGTGGTATCGGCGCATCGAACGCCGGATCGGATGTTCGAATACGCGGCTTCAGCGCGAGATCGTGGACTGAAGCTGATTATCGCCGGCGCCGGCGGTGCGGCCCATCTGCCTGGTATGGTTGCGGCCAAGTCCGAGCTGCCGGTCATTGGGGTTCCGGTGCAGTCGCGCACGCTCAATGGCCTGGACTCTCTGCTGTCTATCGTGCAGATGCCCGGCGGAGTGCCCGTGGGCACCATGGCCATTGGCAAGGCCGGTGCCATCAATGCCGCCCTGTGGGCCGCGGCCGTTCTGGGTACACAGAATGATGAGATTGCCAGTCGATATCGCCAGTGGCGCTTGGCCCAGACCGAGGCCGTGCTCGGTAATGACATTCCCGGCCAGCGATGAAGATCGGCATTCTGGGTGGCGGGCAATTGGCCCGCATGATGGCCGCTTCGGGAATTCCGCTGGGCATGGAGTTCGTGTTTGTCGATCCGGCCGCCGATGCCTGTGCCGGCGCCTACGGACATCTGCTGACGGCCGAGTGGGATCAGGCGCCTTCGCTGGAGGATTTGCGAGGCTGTGACCGGATCAGCTGCGATTTCGAGAACGTACCCGCCGAAGTGCTGGATGCGCTGGTTGAGATCGCGCCGGTTCGACCCGGACCAAATGCTTTCGCCGCAGCCCAGGATCGCCTGACTGAAAAGCGCTTGTTCCAGCGGCTGGATATTCCGGTACCGCCCTTTGCCGAAGTCTCCAGCCGCGCGGACTTGCTCGAGGCGATCGATGCCATTGGTCTGCCGGCGGTGCTCAAGACCCGGCGCTTTGGTTACGACGGCAAAGGCCAGGCCGTGTTGCGGTCAAAGGAAGATCTGGAACCTGCCTGGAGGGCACTGGGCGGTCGCGATCTGATTCTCGAAGGCTGGATTGATTTTCATCATGAATGCGCCATTACGGCAGTCCGTGGCGCGGACGGGTCGATCGTATGCTATCCGTTGAGCTGGACCGTGCATGCCGATGGGATCCTGCGCCTGGCACTGGCGCCGGCGCCGGTGGCCCCGAAACTGGAGTCCCGGGCCCATGAGCTTGTGGGACGGTTGTTGTCGGAGCTGGATTATATCGGTTGCCTGACACTGGAGCTGTTTGCCACCGATCAGGGTCTGGTGGCCAATGAATTCGCTCCCCGGGTACACAACTCCGCCCACTGGACGATTGACGGGTCAGTTACTTCGCAGTTTGAAAACCATCTCCGTGCGGTCTGTGATCTGCCGCTTGGCAACACTGCGATGCGAGGTCAGGCACTGATGCTGAACTGGATCGGCCAGGTTCCGCCCATGGAAGATTTTCTAAGGGTTCCGGGGCTTCGCTGGCACGATTACGGCAAGAGTGCTCGTCCGGGGCGAAAGGTGGGCCATGCAACCCTGGTGGCTGAGGATCGCCGGGACCTTGAAGCAGGCCTGGTCGGCATCGTGGATCTGGTGGACGATCAGACCGCTTCGCTGCTCAAGGGGGAGATGACGCCGCTGGGTTGATCGGCCGGAAACAGCACCAGGTGTTGGGCATCCAGCTCCACACCAATCGAAGCGTTGACGGCGAAATCATCGTGGCTGGGGAAAAGTGCGGTGATTTCCTCACCACTTTCAAGACGCAGCCGATAGAGAATGTCAGCACCCTGGAACTGGCGGGCCACTACCGTGACGCGCGGTCCGGATGGGTTGGGGCGAATATCGTCAGGTCGGATCAACAAGGCCAGGTTGTCCCCACGCGGCCGATCGTCGGGCAAGGGGGATTCGCCCAGCGCATGGACAAGACTCTCACCCTGAACCTGTGCGTGCAGGTAGCTGCCACGCCCCGTGAACGCCGCCACATAGCGCGAAGCCGGGCGATGGTAGAGCTGGTAGGGTGAATCCCATTGCAGCATGCGCCCATCCTTGAGCAGTCCGACCCGGTCGGCCAGGGCGAAAGCTTCCTGCTGGTCGTGGGTGACCAGCAAGGTGGTGGTGCGTCGACCCTTGAGCATGCCGCGGATTTCTTCGCCCATGCGTCGTCTCAGTCGAGTGTCCAGGTTCGAAAACGGTTCATCCATCAACAGCACGGTGGGTTCCGGGGCCAGTGCGCGGGCCAGGGCGACACGCTGTTGCTGGCCACCCGACAATTCATGCGGAAAGCGTGCATCCAGACCGGTTAGTCCGGTCAATTCCAGTAGATGACGCACGCGCTCGCGGCGCTGGTCGTCATCGAGTCGACGCAAACCAAAGGCCACATTGGCAAAAACGTTGAGATGGGGAAACAGGGCATGGTCTTGAAAGACCATGCCAACGCTGCGCTTTTCCGGTGCAACCATGCGCCCTGGGGCGCTGACTTGCTGGTCGTCGACCAGAATTTCACCCTGGCGCAGGGACTCGAAGCCGGCAATGGCACGCAAGGCGGTGGTCTTGCCGCAGCCCGAGGCGCCGAGAAGGCAACCGATTTCGCCCTGCCTGAGCTCGAAACTCAGGCCCTTGATCACTTCGACCTCACCATAGCCAAGGTGGATGTCGCGAACACTCAGGGTCATGTCGGAAAATGCCTGTTGATCAACTCGACCAGAATATCGGCGATCAGGTCGGCCTGTTCCTGATCGATGATCAGCGGCGGTAGCAGGCGAATGACGTTTCCGCGCGTGACATTGATCAGAAGGCCCTGTTCCATGGCGGCCATCTTCAGGGCGGTGGCCGGTTCGGTCAACTCGATCCCGATCATCAGGCCGCGGCCGCGAATTTCGACCACGACCGGGTGATCGGTCAGGCCGGTGCGCAACCTTTGACTCAGGTATTCGCCCATGTTCGCGGCCTGTTCGGCGATGCACTCCTCTTCCATGATGCCAATGACTTCCAGTCCAACCCGGCAGGCCAGCGGATTGCCGCCGAATGTTGAGCCGTGCAATCCTGGTTTGAACAGGGCCGCCACCTCGTTACGGGCCAGGCAGGCCCCGATGGGCAGGCCATTGCCCAGGGCCTTGGCGACCGTGACGACATCGGGCAGCAGATCGGGTTCATGTTGAAAGGCGAACCAGCGACCCGTGCGACACATGCCGGTCTGAATTTCATCGAGCATCATCAGGGCCTGGTGTTGGTCACAGGCTGCGCGCAGGCCGCTCAGATAGCCGGGTGGGGCGGGTTTGACACCGCCCTCGCCCTGAATGGGTTCAAGCAGGACGGCCACGATGTCTTCATCATCGGCCAGTGCCTGCCTGGCTGCGCCAAGATCGCCATAGGGAACGCGGACAAAGCCCTCGACCAGAGGCCCAAACCCGTCTTGATTGGCAAGGTTGCCGGAGGCGCTCAGTGCGGCCAGCGAGCGGCCATGAAAGCTGTCGTTGGCGACCAGGACCTTGGGTTGCGAAATGCCCCTTTCATGGGCGTGACGGCGTGCCAGCTTGAGCGCACACTCGATGGCCTCGACGCCGGAATTGGCCATGAAGGCACGATCGAGACCGCTGATCCGGGTCAGTGCCTCGGCCAGCGCCTCTTGTTGCGGAATCTGCACGATATTGGCCGTATGCCATAGCATCTGGGCCTGGTCGCACAGCACCCGGGCCAGGCGCGGATGGGCATGTCCGAGGCTGCACACGGCGATCCCGCTGACCGCATCCAGATAGCGATGCCCCTGGTCGTCAAACAACCAGGGGCCTTCGCCCCGAACCGGGGTAAGCGGCATGCGGGCATAGGTATCGAACAGGTGGGATTTGCGATCACCCGTCATGCCGCGGTTCCGCTTCAAGCCTTCAGTTGCGACTCGACGAACGACCAGTTCACCAGCTCCCAGAATGCATCCATGTACTTCGGCCGGGCATTGCGGTAATCGATGTAGTAGGCGTGTTCCCACACATCGCAGGTCAGCAAAGGCGTGGCTTGTCCGGTCAATGGCGTTTCGGCATTGGAGGTCGAGATGATGTCGAGCTTGCCATCGGGATTCTGCACCAGCCAGGCCCAGCCGGAACCAAATGTGTTGATGGCGGTGTCGGTGAAGCGCGACTTGAATTCGTCGAAACTGCCGAAATCACGCTGGATCAGCTCACCCAGACGGCCATCCGGCTCACCCCCGCCATTCGGGCTCAGGCAATGCCAGTAGAAGGTGTGATTCCACACCTGCGCGGCATTGTTGAATACCCCGCCTGAAGAGTTCTTGATGATGTCCTCGAGGGACTTGCCCGACAGACTGGCATCCTTTTCCACCAGCCCGTTGAGTTTGTCGACATAGGTCTGATGATGTTTGCCATAGTGGTACTCCAGCGTCTCGGCTGAAATGTGTGGTTCCAGCGCGTCCTTCGCATAGGGCAGATCGGGGAGGGAAAAAGCCATGGGTCACTCCTTTAGCAAGATGGGATGAATTGAGCGAACATTATGCAATATGGTTGTGGATGCAGTGGCTTCAAGGCTGGTTTTCCTCGAGTTCCTGCAGGTGGCGCCAACGGTTGGCGATGGTGCAAAACAGCTCGGCGGTGCGCTCGGTGTCATAGGCGGCGGAGTGGGCCTGGGATTTGTCCCATTCCAGTCCGGCCGCATCGATGGCGCGCGCCAGCACGGTCTGGCCATAGGCCAGACCGCCCAGGGTGGCGGTATCGAAACAACTGAATGGGTGAAACGGATTGCGCTTGTAGCCAACCCGATTGATGATGGCATTGAGAAAGGACAGGTCGAAATGGGCGTTGTGCCCAACCAGCACGGCGCGCTTGCAGCCGGTCTCGCGCAGGCACCTGCGTACCGGCAGCAGCAGATCGCGCAGGGCGGTTTCTTCATCAACCGCCGGTCTCAAGGGGTGATCGGGCCGGATGCCGTTGAATTCGAGGGCAGCCTTTTCGATATTGGCGCCCTCGAAGGGCGCGATATGACGCATCTGCACCTCACCGGGGTGCAGCCAGCCGTCCTCGTCCATCTTGATGATGCAAGTAGCCAGTTCAAGCAGGGCGTCGGTATCGGGGTTGAACCCGCCGGTCTCGACATCGACGACCACTGGTAGAAAACCGCGGAATCTCTTCGCAATCTGCATGGTCACTTGCTGGTAAAGTCTGGCTCAACCCATCATCATACTTGTTTGTCAATCCTGGAGGTGTGCAAGTGTCCACGTATTGCCGAATTATCCTGACGGGACTGATGTTTTTGGTTGCGCCAGTTCAGGCGCAGGTGTTCTGGTCGGTCAGTGACGAGGAGGGCAACCGCAACTGGTTGCTGGGCACGGTCCACAGCGAGGAGCCGCGACTGCTGGAATTTCCACCCGAATTGCTCGAGGCGCTACAGTCCTCCGAGCGACTGGCGCTGGAGCTGGTGCCTGATGCCGGCATGCTCGATGAGCTCAACCGCGCCATGCATTACGACAGCGATCGCTTGGAAGAGGTGCTGGGCAGTGAGCTCTATACCGAGGTGGTGACGCTGATGGAACGCCACTACGGCATGGGTGAGCCGGCAGTGCGGCGCATGCGACCGTGGGCGGTGGCCATGACCCTGTCGATTCCCGCGCCCGAAACCGGGCTGTTCATGGATCTGGCGCTTTCATTCAGGGCCAGCGGGATGGGTCTTGAGGTCATGCCATTGGAAACCCTGGACGAACAACTGAATTTTCTGGCCGGCATCGACAAGCCCGGCCAGATCGCACTGGTTCGCCAGGCGGTCGATGAGTTCGATCAGATGGGAGACATGTTCGAGGCCCTGATCGGCGCCTACCTGGACGGTGATCTTGATCGGCTGGAGAAACTCTCAAGGGCCGAGATTGATCGCATGGACCCGGATGTGGCCGCCCATTTCGACCAGGTCGGTCTGGTTGAGCGCAACCATCGCATGGTGGAGCGTGCCCTGCCGTATCTGCACCAGGGCGGCTTGATAATTGCCGTCGGCGCCTTGCATTTGCCCGGCGACGATGGGTTGATCGAGTTGTTGCGGGCGGAGGGGTTTACGGTCGAAGGCGTTTATTGAAGGGAAAGGGTGGAAGGGTGCAAGGTGAAAGGTGAAAGGTGAAAGGTTCGAGGGTTCAGGGTTCAGGGTTCAGGGTTCAGGGTTCAGGGTTCAGGGTTCAGGGTTCAGGGTTCAGGGTTCAGGGTTCAGGGTTCAGGGT
>SL_3KL_010_SEDDRAFT_10004701_pt1 | contig 12336 bp, 11 predicted proteins | sample SodLakKL_010_SED_2_FD_10381 | JGI IMG/M metagenome (IMG submission 10381)
AACTGAAAAAATCCAGCATTCATGTGAAAAGTGACGAGCGCATCTTGGGAGACGGTGATTTTGTCTCCCAGATCCTGCTCAAGGCCGAGGAATCATTTGAACGACATCATGCGCTGAAAGCCAGCGGGGTTGATATCAACCACGTTGCAAAGCGAGTGTCGACTCTGTTGCATATGCCGGAGGATGACATCTGGCGTGAAGGCAAAAGGAAGGAACAGGTGCGGGCTCGGAGTTTATTGTGTTTCTGGGCTGTACGTGAACTGGGCATAAGCATGACTGCCATGGCACGCCGGTTGAACATTTCAACCGTTGCCGTGAGCAAGTCAGTAGCCCGGGGGGCCGAAATTGCGAGAAAGGATGGGCTGACCCTCCTTTAAGTTAACAAGTTAAGGGCGTCCCCACTATATGCGTTGCGGAAAAGCGGTCCCCGTGCTAAGGATCTTTCTTTGGTGGTGAGGCTGAAATCACCCGAAGCCCGGCCCTGGAAGCGTGGGGGAAATGCCGGGGAAACTGTCAGTGGAGATATCAGGGCAAATGTGAGGTCAGATGGGTGCCCCGGGCACCATGGCGCGAAAAGGGAAAAGGGCGAAAAATGGAATTGAAATATTCTCCAAAAGCCATAGAAGAAAAATGGCAGGCACACTGGGAAAAAGAAAATCTTTTTGCCGTCACCGAAGACCAAAGCCGCGAAAAGTACTATCTCCTGGAAATGTTTCCCTACCCTTCAGGCCGTATCCACATGGGCCACGTGCGCAACTATTCCATCGGCGACGTGGTGGCCCGCTTCCTGCGCATGCGGGGCTTCAACGTGCTGCACCCCATGGGCTGGGACGCCTTCGGCATGCCCGCGGAAAACGCTGCCATCAAGGCGGGCACGCACCCCGCCACGTGGACCTGGGAAAACATCGACTACATGAAAAAACAGCTCAAGAAGCTGGGCTTTTCCTACGACTGGTCCCGGGAACTGGCCACCTGCGACGTTGCCTACTACCGGTGGGAGCAGCTCTTTTTCCTGAAAATGTACGAAAAAGGCCTCGCCTATAAAAAAAGCTCCTACGTGAACTGGTGTGAAACCTGCCAGACGGTGCTCGCCAACGAACAGGTGGAAGGGGGCGCGTGCTGGCGCTGCGACCACCCCGTGACCCAGAAGGAAATGGACCAGTGGTTTTTCAAGATCACCGACTACGTGGAGGAACTCCTGGATCACACGGACAAGCTGCCCGGCTGGCCCGAACGGGTCCTCACCATGCAGAAGAACTGGATCGGAAAAAGCTTCGGCAGCCGCATCTTCTTTCCCCTGGAAGGAAAGGATGACCAACTCACCGTGTTCACCACCCGGGCGGACACCCTTTTCGGCGCCACCTTCATGAGCATCGCCCCCGAACACCCCATGGTGCAGGTCCTTTCCCGGGGAACAGCCCAGGAGGAGGCGGTGACGGACTTCGTGCAGCGCACCGTCCAAGCCAAGCGGGGAGACCGCGAGGCGGGCATGGTGGAAAAGGAGGGCATCTTCACGGGCAGCTACTGCATCAACCCGGCCACCCGCGACAGGATGCCCATCTACGTGGCCAACTTCGTCCTCATGGAATACGGAACGGGGGCCGTCATGGCCGTGCCCGCCCACGACCAGAGAGACTTCGAATTCGCCCGCAAATACGGCCTGCCCGTGAAAGTGGTCATTCAACCCGCCGACGGGGCCACCCCACTCACTTCGGAAGGGCTCACCGCCGCCTTTGAAGAGGACGGAGTCCTTGTGGAATCGGGGGAGTTTTCGGGCATGAGCTCGGAAGAGGGCCGCCAGGCCATCACCGAGCACCTGGCCCAAAATGAGCGGGGGGAACTGACCGTTCAATACCGGCTGCGCGACTGGGGCATTTCCCGGCAGCGCTACTGGGGAACGCCCATTCCCATCATCTACTGTGAAAAGTGCGGCACCGTCCCCGTTCCTCCCGAAGACCTCCCCGTGGTGCTTCCCACGGACGTGGAGCTTCTGCCCAACGGCGGTTCGCCCCTGCCCCTGCACGAACCCTTTGTGGCCGTGAGCTGCCCCGCCTGCGGCGAACCCGCCCGAAGAGAAACGGACACCATGGACACCTTCGTGGAATCCTCCTGGTACTTTGCCCGTTTTGCCTCGGGCAATCATGGGGAAGACCCCCTCCACCCTGACAAGGTCAAGTACTGGCTTCCCGTGAACCAGTACATCGGGGGCATCGAACACGCCGTGCTCCACCTGCTTTATTCGCGCTTCTTCACCAAGGTGCTTCGGGACATGGGTTACCTCACCGTGGACGAGCCCTTTGAAAACCTCCTCACCCAGGGCATGGTCATCAAGGACGGCTCCAAAATGAGCAAGTCCAAGGGGAACGTGGTGGACCCGGACCAGATGGTGGAAGCCTTCGGAGCGGACACGGTGCGCCTCTTCTGCCTCTTCGCCTCCCCTCCCGAAAAGGACCTGGAATGGAGCGACCAGGGCGTGGAAGGTTCCTTCCGGTTCATTTCAAGAATCTGGAGGCTTGTGGCGGAAAACCAGGAGGAATTGCGCCAAGCCCTTCCCTACACGGGGGGCACGCAGCTTTCCAAACCCCTGCGCGATCTGCACCGCAAAACCCACCAGACCATCAGGAAAGTTTCCGATGACATTCAAGACCGGTTTCATTTCAACACGGCCATCGCCTCCGTCATGGAACTGGTGAACGCCATGTACCAGCTGCAGGAATCGCCCCCTTCTGACGACCGCTACTGGCCCGTCATGAAGGAGGGAGTGGAAGCCATGGTGCTTCTCCTCTCCCCCATCATCCCTCACGTGGCCGAAGAACTGTGGCGGGGGCTGGGCCACGAAAAATCCCTCGTGAACTCCCCCTGGCCCCAATGGCGGGAAGAAGCCCTGGAAGCCGATGAAATGCTCATCGTGGTCCAGGTCAGTGGAAAACTGCGAAGCCGCATCACCCTGTCCGCCCGGGCGGGCCGGGAGGAAATGGAACGGGCGGCCCTGCAGGATGAGAGGGTTCAGGACTTCATCGCCGGCAAGAACATCAGGAAGGTGGTGGTGGTGCCCGGCAAGCTGGTCAACATCGTTTTGTGATGCAGGGAGTGAGCGCCATGAGCCCAAAGCTGCTGTTTGCCGCCGGGGCCGTCTTCCTGTTGGCCCTGGGCCTTTCGGGATGCGGCTACAGGTTTTCCGGCGAAGGGACCGGACCCCGGCCGGGCATGACGTCCGTGGCCATTCCCGTTTTTGAAAACGCCACTTCCGAGCCGGGGCTGGGAAGCATTCTGGCCGGGGCTCTGCGGCAGGAATTCCTCCAGAGAGGTTCCATGAGGGTGGTCCCCATGGAGGAAACGGACTTTGTCTTCCGGGGCAAAATCACCAACATACACACATCGGGACTGGCGCACAGAACCTTTGAGGAAACGGTGGTTACCCGTATTTACCTCACCCTGGACATCCGCTGCCACGACAGGCGCAGCGGTGAAATCATCTGGCAGGACTCCCATTTGACCTACCACCAGGCTTACAAACAGGATGCGGACGCCATGGTTTCTTTCCAGAACCGCCAGGACGCCCTTAAAATCCTGGCCCGCCAAATGGCTGTCCGCATCCACGACCGCTTTCTGAACAACTTCTGACCATGACTTACAGACAATTCAGAGGCCATCTGGACAAGCAGGATCCCGCTCCCGTGTACCTGTTTCTGGGGGGTGCGGACTTGCTGGTGGATGAAGCATGGAAGACCCTTCTGGACAAAACTGTCCCGCCCGGGGCCAGAAGGTTCAGCGGTGAGCGCCTGAGCGCGGAGGAGCATGAGGCCGAAGACGTCCTCAACCGTTTGCGAATCCTTCCCATGTTCGCGAGCAGGCGGCTTGTCATGGTGCAGAAGGTGGAATCATGGAAAAAAGAGCAGAGGCAGGCCCTGCTGGCATACCTGGAGCAGCCAAGCCCCAAAGGCTGCCTGGTCCTCACCGCCGCCTCCCGAAAGGGCCTGGAAAAGCTGGAAGAGGCCGTGAAGCGCCATGGCCAGGTGGTCACCTTCCCCGTTGTGAGCGGCAAGGAAATCCAAAGGTGGCTCCAGGAAAGGGCCGCCGGCTACGGAAAGAAAATGAGCCTCCCGGCGGCGCACCACCTGGTGGAACGGGTGGGAGAAGACCTCGGCTCCCTGGAGTCAGAGCTGAACAAGCTCTCTCTTTATGTGGGGGATCGTTCCAGGATCGAGGTGCAGGACGTGGAGGAAACGGTCAGCGCCCAGCGCTCCCTCAACGTCTTCGAAATGGTGCGCTGCGTGGGGTCCAAAGAACCCGGGAAGGCCCTCCATGCCCTTCGGCAGCTCATCCTGGCGGGAGAGGTTCCCCTGGTCATTCTCGCCCTGCTCGCAAGACAAATCCGCATCATGTGGCAGGTGAAGGAGGGCATGGAGCGCAGGTTATCCACGGCTCAAATGGCTCGGGAGATGGGCATCCCCCCCTATGCCGTGGGCGGTTACGCCAAGCAGGCGGAAGCCTTCACGGAGGATGACCTGCACGCGGCACATGGGGCCATGCGCCGGGCGGACGTGAGGATGAAATCGACGGGCACCAGCCCGGCCTTGATCCTGGAAGAGGTGATCGTCGGCCTGTGCCTGGACAAAACATCCCCTTGAGGAATGGCGTCACTCAAGGGGATGGGAAGTGTGCGATGGTTTTCAATGGCTGTGGAAGGGGGGGCGCTTTCAGGCCTTCAGGATGGCGTTGACCCTGGAAGCGAGCCGGGAAATCTTGCGCGCCGCTTTTTTCCGGTGAATCACCCCTTTCTGGGCCGTCCGGTCAATGGTGGAGATGGCATCCCGCAGCCTCTCCTGCGCCAGTTCAGGGTTTGTTCGAAGGGCTTCTTCAAGGCTCTTGATGACGTTTTTCATGCGCGTCCTGCGAGCGCGGTTGCGCAGACGGCGAACTTCGTTTTGCTTTGCCCGTTTGATAGCGGATTTGTGATTGGCCAAGGTGAAACCTCCTCTTGCTCCTGTCTGTTTGCTTCGACGGTGATTTTTTTATAGTTTTATGAAATGGAGTCCGGCAACTCCCTTCAATTCCTGAAATCCTCTCGATCTCAATGATATGTTTTGATTCTGAATCTTTAAAGGAGGAATAATTACCCTCAATGCAGGATCATGTCAAGATAAAAGGACAGGGCTGACCATCCTTTGCCCGTCGAACACATCAGTTCTTCATCAACCAAGAATCTCGAGAATTTCGAGCATCTTGATCCCCTTGGGCGTCTGCACGCGCACTTCATCCCCTTCCGTCTTGCCTATGAGAGCCTTCCCGATGGGCGAAGTGACGGAGATGGTTCCCGCCTGCACATCCGCTTCATAGGGGCCCACAAGTCTGTAGGAAATGACCTCACCCGTATGGAGATCCTCCATCACCACTTTGGCGCCAAAAATGGCCTTGTCATTGGAATTGCCCGAGATTTCTATGACTTCGCACTGGGAGAGCTTCTGCGTCAGGTCCTGAATGCGGCCCTCGATGAGGGACTGCTTGTCCTTGGCCGCATCGTACTCGGCGTTTTCCGAGAGATCTCCGTGTCCCCTGGCTTCTTCGATGGCCCTGATGACCGCAGGCCTTTCTTCCCTCTGCAACCGCTGCAACTCGATCTTCAGTTTTTCGTAACCTTCAGCTGTGATGGGTGTTCTCTGCATGAACTTCTCCTTCAAGAAAATGATTTAAATATCATTTAAATAATATTGGGAAAGACTGTCAAGCTTCATGGAGTTCTCCAGCCTCTTTTGACGGCTCTCCGGGCAAATGAGCGGGCCCTGAAACAACTTGCCAGGCTCAAAAGCGGGGACACACAACGGGAGAGACAATAAGGGGGAGAGTTTTCAATTTTGTTGATTCTTTTGAAGCATCTCGTGTTAAATTACACCGGTTATCCTGAGGGATCTAAAGCCAACTCAAAGGAGAAGAGGAACCTTCCATGCCTTTCCAAAGAAAAGATCTTTTGGGAATTCGAGACCTTGAAGTCCACGAGATCGAACACATACTGGAACTGGCATTTTCGCTCAAAGAAATCAACAGCCGTACCATCAAGAAAGTGCCGACCCTTCGGGGCAAGACCGTCATCCACCTCTTTTATGAAGCCAGCACACGAACCCGCACTTCCTTCGACATTGCGGCCAAGCGATTGAGCGCGGACACCTTCAGCATCACCGCTTCCACCAGTTCTCTCACCAAGGGAGAGACCTTTCTCGACACGGTGAAAAACCTGGAAGCCATGAAGCCCGACATTTTCATTATCCGCCATTCCGCTTCGGGAACCCCTCACCGCATCGCCCAGAGGACCCCTGTGGCCGTCATCAATGCCGGGGACGGAATGCATGAACACCCTTCACAGGCGCTCCTGGACATGATGACCATCCGCCAGTTCAAGGGAAGGCTGGATGGGCTCAACGTTCTCATCGTGGGAGACATCGCTCACAGCCGCGTCGCCCGGTCCAATATCTGGGGGCTCACCAAAATGGGGTCGCGCGTCATCGCCTGCGCTCCTCGGACTTTACTGCCTCCCCACCTGGAATCCCTGGGGGTCCAGGTGGCCAGCCGGCTGGAAGAAGCCATCCCCCATGCGGACGTGATCATGGTGCTGCGCCTCCAGAAGGAAAGGCAGGAGCAGAAGCTGCTTCCTTCACTTCGGGAATACGCCGTGCAATTCGGCGTCAATGGGCAAAGGCTGAGTCATGCCAAAAAAGACGTTCTCATCATGCATCCGGGACCCATCAACCGGGGAGTGGAAATAAGCCCCGATGTGGCCGACGGCCCCCATGCGGTGATTCTCGACCAAGTGACCAACGGTGTTGCCGTGCGCATGGCCCTGCTCTACCTGCTGGGACAGAATCAGCCCTGATCTCCCCGTTCTCCGCCGGCACAACCCTTGCCAGCACACCCCTTGATGGATATCCGCCCTTTTCCTTTCCCAATTTTAAATGAAATGGAGTCTTTGTCATGCAACAGGAAGGATTTGCCAGCTTTTTGCTTCGACAGGCCCGGGTTCTGGACCCCGAACACCATCGGGACGAAACGGCCGATATCCTGGTGTCCGGAGGCATCCTCAAGGAGATCACCCCGCACCTCAACATTCGCGAGACGGGCCTTTCCAACATCCAGGAGATCGACCTCAAGGGGAAATGGGTCGCCCCCGGGTTCGTGGACATGCATGTGCACCTGAGAGAACCGGGTGAAGAATACAAGGAAACCATCGAATCGGGAACCCGTGCCGCCGTGGCGGGGGGATACGTGGCTGTGGCATGCATGCCCAACACCCATCCCGTCAACGACTGCGCCGCCGTGACCCGCTTCATCCTCGACCGTGCCAGGGAGCGGGCATCGTGCCATGTTTTTCCCGTGGCCGCCATCACCCTTGGCCTGCAGGGAAATGACCTGACCCAAATGGGTGAATTGCGGGAAGCGGGTGCCGTGGCCGTATCCGACGACGGCCGTCCCGTCATGGACAGCATGACCATGCGCCGTGCCATGGAATATTCCAGGACTTTCAACCTGCTGGTCATCAGCCACGCCGAAGACCTTTCCCTGGCAGAAAAAGGCGTGATGAACGAGGGGCCCACCTCCACCCTTCTGGGATTGAGAGGCATTCCCGCCGCGGCGGAGGAGGTCATGATCGCCCGGGACATTCTCCTTTCACAACTGACGGGGGCGCCCGTTCACATCGCCCACGTGAGCACGGAAGGGTCTGTCAGCCTCATCCGCAACGCCAAAAACCTGGGAATCCAGGTCACCGCGGAAACGGCGCCGCAATATTTCACCCTCACGGACGACGCGCTCATGGAATTCAACACTGTTTTTAAAGTTAATCCTCCCATCAGACGACTAAGAGACGTAGAGGCCATCAAAAGAGGTCTTGCCGATGGCACCCTCGACGCCATCGCCACGGACCATGCGCCTCACAGTTCCCTGGAAAAGGACACGGAATTTGAGTACGCCGCCAACGGCGTGATCGGGCTGGAGTCAGCCCTGCCCCTGGCACTCGGCCTGGTGCGGGAAGGAATCCTGAGTCCCCTGGAAACGGTGGCCAAACTGTCCCGGAATCCCGCTCGTATTCTGGGGATTCCACTGGGATCCCTGGAAACAGGAAAACCGGCGCACCTCACGGTCATCGACCCCGAAGCAGCACATGTGCTCGACGCCGAAACCTTCCAGTCCAAAAGTCGTAATTGCCCCTTTCACGGCTGGAAAGTTCAGGGGCAGGTGCTCATGACCGTTGTGGACGGGCGAATCGCCTTCACAAGACTGAACCTATGAACAAATGCCAAATTTCTGCCGCCCAAAATTCCGCCCCAAGGATTCTTGTCGTTGACGATGAACGGAGCATGAGAGAATTCCTGGAAATCATGCTCCTTCAGGATGGATACCATGTCCACTGCGTCGATGACGGAGAAAAAGCCGCCCTCGCCCTCCGGGACCATTCCTTTGACCTCGTCATCACAGACATCCGCATGCAGCCCATGGACGGGCTCCAGGTCCTCAAGATGGCCAGGTCCCTCTCCCCCCAAACGGTCGTCATCATCATCTCAGCCTACGCCAGCACGGAAACGGCCGTGACCGCCATGAAGGAAGGGGCCTACGACTATCTGCCCAAGCCCTTTCAGATCGATGAAATGCGCACGGTCATCGGAAACGCCCTGGAAAGCCGAAACGGCAATGAAAAATTTCCCCCCGTTCCCGAAGGCCCCCTCTATTTTGGATGCCTCATCGGGGAAAGCCCTCCCATGCGCCGGGTGTATGAACTCATCGGGCGGGTGGCCTCCAACAGCAGCAACGTGCTCATCACGGGAGAAAGCGGCACGGGCAAGGAGCTGGTGGCCCGGGCCATACACAGCCAGAGCCCCCGCTCGGGCAAGCCCCTTGTCATCGTCAACTGTGGCGGCGTTCCCGAAAATCTCGTGGAAAGCGAACTTTTCGGGTATCGAAAGGGAGCCTTCACGGGAGCATCGAGCAATCGCAAGGGCCTTGTGGAAGCGGCTCAGGGGGGGACTCTCTTCCTGGACGAAATCGGGGAGCTCACTCCCCCCCTGCAGGTGAAGCTCCTGCGCCTGGTGCAGGAAAAAACCATCAAAATGATCGGTGACACGGAAAACATCGACGTGGACACGCGCATCATTTCCGCCACCAACCGGGACCTTCAGCAAATGGTCATGGAAGGAACCTTTCGGGAAGACCTTTACTACCGCCTCAACGTCCTGCCCATTCATCTTCCTCCCCTGCGGGAGCGTTCCGAGGACATCCCCCTGCTGGCCCGGCACTTCCTCTCCAAATTCAAGAAGCGCTTCGGCAAAGACATCCGAAAGATTTCATCCTTCGCCCTGGACATTTTGAGAAACTATGATTTTCCAGGAAACATCAGGGAACTGGAGCACATCATCGAACGGGGAGTGGCCCTGGAGGCATCGAGCATCATCCTTCCCGACAGCCTCACCTTTTCCACCTACAAGCGCAACAGGAGCACGGTTTGTGAACCCGGAGTTCAAGCCCTTCCCCATGGCACGGACCTGGACACCTACCTGGCCCGCATGGAAACCAGGATGCTCCAGGAAGCCCTGAAACAGGCGGAAGGCGTCAAGCACAAAGCTGCGGAAATCCTTGGGATCAGCTTCCGGTCCTTCCGCTACCGCCTCCTCAAGTACGGCTTGGCTTCAGAAGAGGACTGCGCGTGATTTTTCTGCCTGAGAAGACGGGGAGAACGGCGCCACGGGGAAAATCTTTTCAGCACTCATCAAGACCAAAGAGACTATGATTCTCCATGTCTTACTTGTGACGGGCCCTTCCCTTTTTCATCCCACGGCAAAGGCAGCCAGAATGAGACTGTAGGAAACGGCGGACAGAAGGGTCAGAACGGAAATGCTCGTGGCCGCCAGTTGGGGATGCCCACCCATTTCCACGGCCATGACGTAGGTGATGGTGGCGGGTGGAGCCGCCAGAAGTATGAGGCCGGGCAGCACGAGGGATTGAGGAACCTGGAACAGTGCCATGAACAAGTACCCCAGAAGGGGAAGGGCCATGAGCTTGAAAAAACCGATGCCCGCCAGTTCCTTTTTCATGACTCGAAAGGCACCGAAAGAGAGGCTCGCCCCGATCAGCAGGAGAGCGGTGGGAAAGGCCATTCCCGACAAAATGTCCAGCCCCTTCCTGACGGTGACGGGCATGCTCATTCCTGACAGAGAGAAGGCGATTCCCAGCACAACGGAAATAATGATGGGATTGCTCACCACCCTTTTGAAAAGGGACCCGCCCCCTTCACCGGAAGTGTTCAGCGTTCCGTAAACGCTCAAAACCCACACGGCCAGCAGGTTCTGCCCCAGGATCACGAAGCCGCTCAGAATGGCCATGCTTGCAAAGTGACTTTCCCCCAGGGAATAAAAGGCCACGGCAAAGGCCATGTAAGCGATGTTTCCGTGAAAAGAGCTGTGAAGAAACGTGCCGCGGCGATTATGGGAGATTTTAGCGAGCCGGCTCGTAAGAATGCTCACCACGACCACCATCATCATGGCGGCCAGAGTCCCAAAAACAGCCGCCAGGTTGAAGTTGGCCCTGAAGGATGCTTCCCCGATTTCCCGAAAGATGGTCACGGGAATGGCCACTTTGTAGACGAGCTGGTTGGCGGTTTTGATGAAAGGGGCATCGATAAAATTTCTGCGCTTGAGGATCAGGCCGAGAAGGATGATGCTGAATATGGGAAGCGTCGTGTTGACAAGGATGTTGAACATTTTAGTTTCTCTGCATATTCTTGAGTATATTCCCGTGGCGCTGGTTTCCCCGGAGAAGTCTTTTGGAAAGATCTTGACCTTTGCGTGGAAGTCGAATACACGCAGTGTTGGTCAAAACACAGTGGACAGGATACACGGAGCAAGACCATGACAAAGAAGAAAATGGATGACGAAAACCTCATGGAAGGTTTCGAAGACGAAAACACCATGGACTACGATCAAACGGAAGAACTGGACTTCAGCAGCGACGAGGACCTCCTGCTCGATGAGGGTGACGAGGAAGACATTCTTCCTTCGGTCCTCTACAAAGGGATGTCGCGCCCCAAAACGGAGGACGATTGGCGTCAGCTTTTGCTGGAAGCGAGCCAGGAAGGCGTTCCCCCTTACAGCTATTCGGATTCCTATGCGGAAGGAGCCCTGATCAAGCACGATGCTTTCGGGCTGGGTGTTGTGAGCAAGGTCATTTCCCCGCGCAAAGTGGAAATCATTTTCGAAACCAGCAGGAAGCTGATGGCCATGAACGTGGCTCCTCCTTCCCAAAAAGCTCAGNCNTCCTGANGTTTCAAGCCGTCCCTTTCCCCGGCGGTTCCAGGGCTGGGGCGAGAGTTCCACGCACAATTTCCAGAAGAAACGGGTGCACCATGGCATTGCCGCCCANGATGTGCCCGTTGGTCAGGTGCTCCTGTCCTCCCCAGAAGTCGGTCACTATTCCTCCCGCTTCCAGGACAAGGATACTTCCTGCGGCCACATCCCAGGGTTTCAATCCCATTTCCCAAAAACCATCCACTCGTCCCGCGGCCAGGTAAGCCAGATCCAGAGCTGCCGCGCCCGCGCGGCGTATGCCGCCCGTTTTGAGAAAGATCTCCCGAAAAGCGGCCAGGTAGGGATCGATCCACTGCCTCGTTCGGTGGGGAAAGCCTGTGGCCACAAAAGTATCCTGCAACTTCACCTGGGATCGGATTCTGATGGGTCGGCCGTTGAGGTGCGCTCCTCCTCCCCGTGTGGCGGAAAACACTTCCTCCCGAATGGGATCCAGAACCACCCCCGCCACGGGCAGTCCGTCTTCACATGCGGCAATGGACACGGCCACGAAGGGAAAACCATGGATGAAGTTGGCGGTGCCGTCCAGTGGATCGATCACCCAGGTGATCCCCTCCTTCATGCCTTCATTGGGGGTTTCCTCGGACATGATGTGATGGCGGGGAAAGCGTCTCTGCAGGTACTCCATGATGACCCCTTCACATTGCATGTCCACTTCCGTCACATAGTCGGACACGCCCTTCATGTGCACCTGGGACGCGGTCATTTTACCAATGGAATCCCGAATGATTGCTCCCGCTTCCAGTGCGGCGGCGCGGGCCGCCTCTGCCAATTCTCGAACCATGATGATATGATATCTCCTTGGTGAAAGACCATGGAACTCCATGATCACGGATATTCCCCGCTGGGGTTATTCCACTTAAAACACCGCGAACACATGATAGAATGTTTTACACCTTTGGGCCCTGCAGTCAATGCACAAGTCCTCCCGGGTGCCGGCCCGCAGACCGGGACTCCGCTCCCGGATCAAGGGGAATTGCGGCCCTGCACCCGT
>SL_3KL_010_SEDDRAFT_10004702_pt1 | contig 12334 bp, 13 predicted proteins | sample SodLakKL_010_SED_2_FD_10381 | JGI IMG/M metagenome (IMG submission 10381)
AGAATTTGTACATGATGATACTCCAATTAAAAAGGAAGGAATATCTATCACCTGAGATCTAACAGGTATTTCAAATTGCTCTTTTCATCGATGTAGGGCTCAATATTGCCTGAGGGAGATGTAATCAACGTAGTTACGCCGGGGCCGTGGCCTGCAACCGTGCTGATACCGTGCACCACCACACCAACCGACCAGGCGCCTTCGCGATAAATCCGCCCGTGTGCGTTGTCGGCATTTTCTATGGCAACAATATCGCCAAATCGAAGAGTATTCAGATTGTAGCGTTCATTGATCCCTTCATCAAACATCTGGATATCATAATCGCCGCTGTGCACACTGTTTCGCCCGAGGCCAGACCCCATAATTTTTGCGGGAATAATATGAGTGACCGGAACTGCCAAACTTCCTTCGTCATTCAGCCCCATGCCATTTTCGGTCATCGCATCCAGCAGGAGGGGTGATAAATTCCTCAGGTATAGATCTTCGCCATTCAGCGCCTCCATTCCCAGGCCCACAACACGCACCTGCATCCGGTCGCCGATATTCAGCACATCGTACACCTCATCATCAAACTCCACCATCACATTTTCGATGCCGCCATGCTTGCCGATTACCGTGCCGGCTTTTCCTTTCGCATCCCCGGATATGATCCGCACCTCGTTGCCAATCTGTGCCAGGATATTCAGGGCGCGCTGGTCGTCGCCGTCGTTCGTGATACTGACGGACGGCTCCACATGGTCGCCTGCCATATCCACGGCCGAATCACCCACCCTGTAGTTATAGGTAATGCTGCCGGTTCCCGGAAGGGCTGCCACTGTGCCTTCCGGTGAAACTCGATAGGTTGCCGGTGTGATAAACGGCTCGCGGACATACCCGGTAACCGCCATCTCAACCAGGCGGTCTCGGTTTACTTCAAGGGGGGTTAGCTGCTGTTCGCTGATTTCATCAGAATTCTGATTTCTGTCGGTGTTTTCAGCCACCAAATCTATCGTGATGCAGCTAAACAGAAAGGTGAAGGCAAACAGTGTGATTGTCAGGTTTTTCATTTTATAAAGGTTTACTTGCAGTTGACGGTTTTTAACGGGGTTGATTAATATCTATAATTCAGATTGAAAATTCCAAAATGGTGGTGAGATTAAGCAAGCACCAATTATAAATTTTGTATCTGAATGAAAATTTCTTTATTTCAGAAGAGAATTTACAAGAGCTATAATAATCCGGGAGTTATGGGACAAAAAGACCGTCTTTCAGATTCATGGATAATTGAGCTGGTTGAGAAGCTGCGATTTTCGGCTGCGAACCTGCCCGACCCGAACGAAATGTCGGAGTTTGATGAAGAGAGCCTGCCAGAAGAGCTAAAGCCGTTTGCCTATGCGGAACGCTACATTCGGGGCAAAGCCAAACCCATTGCCGTAATTACCGGTATTGAAACTGAAAACTTCCCTCCTGCCGATAAACTTTCTGAACCCCAAACCGAATTTTTATTCACCGAAATGATGCGCACCCTGCATGCCTACTGTTTTGATGCCGATTTTCCTAAAGGCCTGCCGGTTGAGCTTAAATATAAACTGCTGCGAAAAAAGTGGAACCGGGAAGCGGTGTATACCGGCGAGGGCGTTACCTGTTTTGAATTTTGTGATTACGAGCCTTCCCGCTGTCCTTTTCCTGAGGAGTTTTGCTGGTGCAAAGATTTTGACGACTGGTAGGCAAAGAAAAAAAAGATCCGCAATGTCTCCGAAAGACATTGCGGATCTTTTGGATTTGGGGTGACGGAAGGTGTCACTCATGGTGTTTTATATTTGGATTAGAAAGAATGAAGTGTTTAAGGGAATTTGCTTTTTTGGTGGGTATAAAAACATGAATCACTTAATAAAATGGATCAGATTTTGAGAAATGATTTTAAAATACATTAACAATTCAAAAAGCTATGAAACCCCATCAGGATTTGAACCTGAATCTCGCCCTTCGAATGCGGCGGCTTTATCCTGTTAAGCTATGGGGTTGTTGCATGCAAACCTTGTTTTTGTGGAAAAGCATGCTTCTCATATTCCAAGTTTCAATACTTGTTTTAATGTAAATTGAAATATTACTTGCTTTTCATATTCCAATAAATTATTCTATTAATAAGGTACAACTAAATTACTTGAGATGCTTGATACAATTAAAAAAATCGGAGACCAGCTTTTAGAGGGCCAGGGAGTTTGGGCGCGATTGGTTACAGAACCAAAACATAACCCTGATAAAAAGAACTGGGTTTGCCCCATTCTTTTTGATTGCATTGATCAGGAGATTCGGTTTTTGAAAGATGAGATGGAATTGTTTAAGAATAACCACTCTACTTCTGCATTTCGATATGTTTCTCCAACTATTTGGGGACCTCGTGGAAAAAAATGTGCTTTAACTGTTGAACCCAAAAACTTTTCAATGATTATTGAAACTCTGTTTGGGAAAAAAGACGGGGATAAAGGCAGTATGATGAATTCTATTCTGGATTTCGATCCCGAATTTGAGAATCAACCGATCTTTAATGCTCTTCAGGAAATAAATTCATGCCTGTCTAATAAAAAATCCAGTTTAGACTTAAAATCATTTAAAGAAGAGATGGATTTGGGAAGCAACGAAGAGGTTGTTCTATTCTATTCATTGATACGCTCCGAAAATTTTAACAATAGAAAACCCATCAAACTTATTGATTTGGATGGATATGAAGAATTCATCATCGGGAAATTCGCCACACCCAACAATGTAGAAAAGGGAGTGGATTATATTACAGGCAACATTTCTGAAGAAATTATTGAGGCCACATTTTCAGGACGTTACAATATTCACAAAATATTTCAAACCACTGCAAGCAACTATGCTTCAGGATTTTCAGATTTCAAAAAAAACTTTCAATCCAATCCGGCAACCCTGGCTTCATTGGACAAAGCATCTGATTATGTCCTCAACAATCTAAATACAAAAATTGCGGGTGTTAGTCATATTGTTCTTCCCAATTATCTCCACAAGAATCTCAAAGATTTCGACTTGGATCAGATTAAGTCGTTTCTGGATAAAACCGGAGATCTTCTTTTTCAGTATCAGAGTCTCGATACAGAATTAGACAAACATCTTCCTGAACTCGATCTTTTTTGGGTAAACTATATCGCTTTCGAGTCGGATGGCAACTCATTTAAAATCATGAATCACATCAAGGATGTGAACAGTGCTTATTTAAAAAAACTGATTGAAGTTTTCGGACACACAGATTTCGAGTTTAGAAGCTTTTTAGGAGACCGGGCTTATCTCAACCTTCAATCTATTTATCGCATCATTCCGGTTCGAGACGGACAGAAATCGAAAGTAAATCCGGTATTGAATCTCTTTAAAGAGATTCTTGAACAGAAACCGATACAGCAGGAAGTACTATTTGACCATTTTATCACACTGGCTCTTTGCCACTGGTATGGTAGGCACAGGGCTTTTCCCAATGTCCGAAAAATCGATTCCTTCGATTTTGCAATAAAAGATGCAGTCTTCAAATACTCGGCATTAATTTACGCTTTAAAACAACTAAACCTGATTGATATGGAAACAGAAAACAGACAAGAGGAATCCACTGAAACTGTAAAATCCGAGTTTCAGCAAAGAGTTGATGGCTTCTTTGAAAAAATGGAATACGGTGAAGAAGAAAAAGCAATCTTTTACCTTGGTAGGGTTCTTTCTTCAATTGCTTATGCACAGTACAAGAAAGGACACGAGTCAAAACCTGTGCTAAATAAAATCAATTTTAATGGTATGGATGCACAGTCTATAGTTCGATTAAGCCTTGATCTTGCTGAAAAAGTGCGTCAGTACAACATCCATCACGAAACCGATTGGAACTTTGCTAGGTTCCGTGAAAAGTTTAACGAAAAAAACTGGCCACTTACAAAGGAACAGAATGTCTTCTATCTGATGGTGGGCTATTCTTTTGGACTAACTAAATCTGACAATCAATAAAAAAACAGGACCATGAGTATTATAAAAAACAACTCCGACTTTCTATTTATCTACGAAGCAATTAACTGCAATCCGAATGGCGACCCTGACCAGGAAAACAAACCACGGATGGATTACGACACACAAACCAACCTGGTGACTGACACCAGGCTGAAACGATATATTCGGGATTATTTTATGCAAAATGGCAAAGATGTATTTGTGTCAATGGAGGAAGGAAGAAAAGTAGATCCTGACCAAAAACTTGAATTTGTCATCAATCGATTATTATCAGATCCTAAATTGGTCGAAGAATACTTTCAGGGAAATAAAGAGATGAAGGAGACTTTTGATGCAATTATATCAAAAGTAAAAGATAAAGAAGGAGTATTTAAAGAGCTTCAAAAAGCAGAAAATAAAAAGCTCAACTTTTACATACTTGAAAGGCTGGTTAAAGAAACTTTTTTGGACATTAGATTATTCGGAAGTGCATTCGCTGTAAAACAGTTTACTCAGGCATACACAGGCCCGATACAAATTAACTGGGGATATTCGCTGAATAAAGTATATCCCATTGAGTCGGATTCAATCGTAACCATCATGAGTGATGACAGCAGTACATTCGGTAAAGATTACAGGGTACACTACAGCCTGTTAGCATTTCACGGTGTTGCCAATAAACACGCGGCAAAATCTACTGGCTTGTCAGACGAAGACATGAAGGAGTTCCGTTCGGCGGTTTGGAATGCTATTCCTGCCCTGCCAACCCGCTCCAAGTTAAATCAATACCCGAAGCTTTACCTTGAAATCGTCTATAACGATGGATACAACAATGGTCACTTTGGCGATTTACGTGACTATGTGGATTGTAATCCTCAAAGTGGTGTAGATGATTTTAAGAAAGTGAGAAAATACAATGATCTGAATGTTGACTTCTCCAGACTGGAAAAACTGATCAGCGAAAATAAAGGAAATGGCAAGGCAATTAAGGAAGTAAAGGTTCAAACCGCTGAAGGTATCACATTCAATTCCTGATCATATGGAAATCCTGAAATTTGATATTGAAGGCAAATTCGCTCATTTTCGAAAATTTCATGGCAACAATACGGCCATGAGTTATTCGATACCTCCACGCACCACAATTATCGGCATGTTGGCTGCAATCCTTGGCAAAGAAAAGGATACTTATTACGGAAAATTTAAATCCGAAAACTTGAGGATTGGGGTTCGGATTATGCACGATATCAAAAAGTCATTTCACAGAGTCAATTATTTGAAAATTACCAGCCGGGATGACTTTACCGGGAGAAGTGGCAGAATACAAACACCTTTCGAAATCGTAACAGGTCATGATCTTAAAAAGCACATGGTTAGTTATCGATTTTATTTAACTGCGGGTGAGGATGATGATATTTATGACGCATTGAAAAACCATCTTTTATCTGAAGACCGGACATTCAATATCAGTCTGGGTATAGCAGGATTTTCAGCATTCCTATCAAATATTGAAAAAATTCAGGCAACCGAAATTAAAGCCTACAACGAATGGGTGGACATCCATTCAGCCTGCAATAGCGAGCAGGTATTGGAAATTGATTTTCCTGACGATCCTGAAATCAAATTCAACCATATAGAAGAAGAGTTGCTGCCGGCAGATTTCATCGGAGGGGATAAAGGACGCGAATTATTTAGAATGAACCGGGTTTTGTTTGCAACAAGGCCCTTCCCAATGCATGTTAAACTTGACGGCACATATTATCAGCTCAAGAAGTCGAATGATGAAATCGAAAATATCCAGTTTTTAGAATATGCCGGTGTATTCTCATAGCAGAAAAAACAAAGATGGTACACGGGAGGGAAGCAAATATTTATTTGACCATCTTAAAGGAGTAAAAGATAAAGCTCTGTTAAATTTTTCCGGCCGTTTAACTATTCATGAAGCTGAATCTGCCAAATCACTTCTTGAAACCGTTTGCTGGCTGCACGACCTCGGAAAATATACAAGCTATTTTCAAACCTATCTGCTTGAACCGGGCAAGGTTTCAAATGATTTGAAAAGCCACTCTGCACTTGGGGCACATGCTGCATTCAATTACCTGAAACATGATACAACAAAAGCACTTCTTGCCTACTACCTAATAAAACTGCACCACAGCAATCTTTTAAACTTTGACAAGGTTTTATGGCCGGATTTTTACAATGAAAGAAAATGGAGGTTAGTTGACACTTTTGAGAAACAAGTACGAAATATCAACAACTTCGAAGATTTAAAAAAACAACTTCCCGGATTGGATATTTCTCATCTGAAGTTCAATGAGCCCAAAAAGCTATTTAATTATTACAAAAAGGAATTAATTGAAGGTGATTCCATCGAGAATTATTTCATAGTGAATTATCTATTTTCGCTATTGATTGAATCGGATAAGCTCGATGCCTCAGATACGTCACAATATAATTTTACACCATTACCTGAAAATGTTGTTGATAATCGCAAGAACTTTGGGAAACCAACATATCCTGATCGGGAGCTAAGAACCTTTACTCAAAATGAACTTCGCAATTTTGTCCGGACCGAAGTGGTCAAAAACGTTGAGAGAGAAGATATTTTGGAAAAACGAATATTTACCCTTGCCGCACCTACCGGTATTGGGAAAACAATGACCGCCCTCGATTTCGCATTGAAACTCAGGAAAAAAATTGAATCTGTTGAGGGTTACTTACCCCAAATTATATATGGACTGCCTTTTATCAATATCATTGAGCAGGCGCTTCAAGAATATGAGACGACACTTGGTGAAGGCAAGATTTTGGGGCACTATCAATATGCCGATGTTTTTGGCAGTGATGAACCCGAACAAAACACAATAGACGACAAAGAGAGGTTTTATTCACAAAAGAAAATGTCTTGGGATACCTGGCAGAGTGATATTGTGATTACTTCGTTCGTACAATTGTTTGAGACTCTGATAGGCAACCGAAACAAACTCCTGAAAAAATTTCACCACTTTGCAGATTCCATCATCATACTTGATGAAGTGCAAACGCTGGCCATTGAAAAGCTTCCCGTAATTGGAGCGGCGCTGTATTATCTCAGCAAGTTCCTGAATTCGCGAATTATCATCATGACGGCAACTCAGCCAAAGCTTTTTGAGCTCATGAACCGTGAGTTATTGGTTGAGATCAATGAAAATAACCTGAAACCGTTTAACTTACTGACTCAGGATGCTGAAGTTTTTGCCTGTTTTAACAGGACAAAGGTTATCACGGCGATTGAAAGAAAAATGGAGAGCGATGATTTTATTGATTTTTTTGATTCAATATGGACACCCGATAAAAGTTGTCTGATTGTTGTCAACAAAGTGAATCGATCCATTGAAATTTTCGACCTTCTGTCAGAGCATCTGAACAATTCAGAGGTTGAGCTGTTCTATCTTTCAACAAACATTACTCCTGTTGAAAGAAAGCAGAGGATTGAACAGATTAAAAAACTGCTGCCAAACAAAACCTGCATTTTAGTTTCCACTCAGGTAGTTGAGGCAGGAGTTGATCTCGATTTTGACATGGGCATTCGCGATTTGGGGCCAATTGATTCAATAGTCCAGGTAGCTGGCAGGATAAACCGGGAAAATTCAAAAGAGAGAAAAGGATCACCTCTCTTTATAATTGATTTTGGTGATTGTCAGCGTATATATGGCCATGCAACGGAATCCAAAGCACGTCAGGTATTATTAAAAGATGAGATCAATGAAGATAATTATAAGGAATTGGTTGAAGAGTATTTTGAATCTGTTTCAGATGATAGCCAAGCCGATTTTAAAATCTCAAAAGAGGTTTTTCAGGCAATGAAGCAGTTGCGATATGCTTATCCCAATAGCTCTGGACAAAATAAAGATTTGACAGTCAGTGATTTTAAAATTATTGAAAACTCTAACCAGGGTGTCTCTGTTTTTATTGAATTACCCGATGATTCTGAAGGAACCGAAGCGAGAATAGCTTATGAGGCTTTGTTAAAAAATGAAATGCCCAGATATGAATTCGATAGTAAATTCAAGAGAAATTTTCACCAAAGAATTATTGCTGTACCTGATTATTTGCCAAACACAAAAGTACTGATTAAAGAAGACAGGCTTTCAGAAAGTATATTGTGGGTCAAACCAGATGTTTCAAAATATTATTATGACAAAAACACCGGCTACATCCGAACCGGTGAAAAAGAATCTCTGGTCATGTTTTAGAGATGCAGGCCGGGAATAGATCCGCAATGTCTTTCAGAGACATTGCGGATCTGGTGTTTCCCAAGATGCTATAACTCAAATTATACATAAAACCAAAATAAAATATACTTGTTTATATACTTGCTTTGAGTGCTTCAGCGTTAAGCAAATAAAAGTACGATCAACATGCCGCAGATTTCTCTTTATATCGACAAAGAAACCCTCGAAAAAATCGAAAAGGCAGCCGATGCCGAAAAAACCTCGATCTCGAAATGGGTTGGCAAACAGCTAAAAAAGTCCCTGCAAACAGAGTACCCGGAAGATTTTAAAAACCTGTTTGGAGCCATCAGGGATGAATCGTTCCGGGTGCCGGAACGCGAGCCGTTTGATGCGGATGCCAAAAGAGAACCCTTCGGATGATTTTCCTGGATACCAATATCTGCATCCATTTTTTGAAGGGAGAACACCCTTCAATCCGGGAAAATCTGCTGGCAACTCCGCCCAGCGAGATTAAAATTCCGGTGATCGTGCATTCTGAACTATTTTACGGTGTTCAGAAAAGCACCCGGAAAAAGGAAAACCTCCGAAAGCTGCGGGAATTTCTGATGCCTTTTGAGATTGTTTCATACACCGAGGAGATGTCCGGAGCCTATGCCGAAATACGTGCCGGGTGTGAGAAAAAAGGAAAGCCGGTTGGCCCGAACGGCCTGCTGATTGCAGCCATTGTATTTGCAAAAAACGGCACGCTTGCAACCCGGAACATAAACGAGTTCAGCCGGATACCCGGCCTGAAACTGACTGAATGGTAAACATAGACTCAAGATCCGCAATGTCTTTCAGAGACATTGCGGATCTGGATTGGGAACACAACGCGTTACAGATAAAAACACAAACTTTTTGTAGATTAAATCATGTCACTCAAAGATCAAATACTGAATAAAATCAAATCCATCAATGATCCCGGGCTGCTGCGTGAGCTATATGAATGGCTCAGGAATGCAGAAAAGAATAAAACTGATCAAATAAATGAGCCTGCTGAAACTTATCGTATTGGAGATACTGTAAAAAATCAGGAAAAAAATGTTAAATCTGGCCACAAACTGAAATCCCCAATTGATTACCTGGATAAAATTGCAGAGAAAGGTGGAGTTGAAGGAATAGAGAACCCGGTGGAATGGCAGAAGAAAGAAAGGCGGGATCGTACGTTAACCATTTCCTGAATTGCTGATGATTCTTCTGGATTCGAACATAGTGATCTACGCTGCAAAGCCAGAATTCAAAAAATTACGTGATTGGCTTCGCAGCCAGTCCATTACTATTTCAGATTTAACAAAACTTGAAGTACTGGGATATCATCAATTAGCTGACATTGAGTTTGAGTGGTTTACCGGCTTTTTTAATAACATCGAATCAATTCCAATTTTAAACAGATATTATTGAGGCAGCTATACCTTTGCGACGATTATATAAAATGAGCCTTGGTGATTCTGTTATTGCAGCTACAGCATTAACCCGCAACCTGGAACTTTGCACAAATAATCAAAAAGATTTTCAATATGTAGAAAAAGTACAATTGACCGATACCAAAAACTTAATTTTCTGATTATTCAGGAAGATCCGCAATGTCTCTGAAAGACATTGCGGATCTCTTCAGAACCAGGAAAACATATGCCAATATCCCAAACCATTATCCGATTCCCCGAAATTCAACTTCGCACACGCGACGCACACAAATTGCGAGGGTACTTTGGAAATCTTTTTAAAGAGAAATCGGAGCTGTTGCACAATCACCTGGAGGGAGGTGAGTTCCGGTACGGCTATCCAAAAGTTCAATACAAAGTTATTGGCGGCACACCCACACTGGTTGGAATTGCGGAGGGGGCACAACTGCTTACGGAACTGTTTCTGAAAATCAGAGAGCTGAATATTGATGGTAAGGTTTACCCGGTGCATCAGAAAAACATTGAAGCGAGGCAGGTGGAGCCGGGGGCAGCCGTAGCACCCATAACCTACCGTTTCGAGACGCTGTGGATGGGGTTAAACCAAAAAAACCATGCCGCTTATAACGAATCAAACCCGCTTGAACAGGAAAAAATGCTCGAAAAAATTCTTGTGGGCAATTGCCTCTCCTTCTTTAAGTCACTGGATATTTTTGTGGAAACAGCCCTGCAAGCCAGGGGGCGCTTTAGCGAAAAAAGCACCCGGTTTAAAAACAACCGCATGATTGCATTTGAAGGGATGTTTGAAATCAACGCCAACCTGCCGGATTACATCGGGCTGGGTAAACAGGTGTCGCGGGGATTTGGCACTATTCGAAATGTGGAGTGAAACGGTAAGAAAAGATCCGCAATGTCTTTCAGAGACATTGCGGATCTCTCAAGTAGGCTGAATTATACAACCTGGCAGAGTGCCGTGCTTTTTCGGCTCCTGCCAGAGTTGTGAACCGTACTATTTGGTACAAGACCCACCGGGACAGGCGCACGCTTGAACCAGCTTTAAATTGATTTGAGCCGCTAAACAGATACTCATAGACATTGCGGATCTCTCAAGTTGGCATTGTTCCTTCAATTTTCTTAAATAGAAGCCGTTATCATTTTCTACATTATTACAAACAAACTCCCATTATATGAATTCAATTGTTGTCACTCCCAAAAACAAAGAGGAACTTCGTTTTCTTAAATCCTTGTTGAAAAAGCTTGGCTATGAAACGAAGGAGCTGTCAGATGAAGAACTTGAAGATGCAGGATTACTTTATTCGATGGTTTCTGAAAAAAAAGAAGACTATGTTCCTGAGCATGAGGTTATGGACGCACTGAAATGAAGGTTCTGTACGAAAAATCATTTCTAAAGGATCTCAAAAAAAGAAAAGATAAAATATTAAAAAAGAGAGTTGAAAATTTGATTTTAGAAATCAAAAAAGCCAGAAACAGGAATGATTTAAAAACAATTGAAAAATTAAAAGGCCACGATTCGGCATACAAAATTCGAGTTGGGAACTACCGGATCGGCCTGTTTATAGAAGACGATATTATAATTTTCAGCAGGCTTTTGCATCGAAAAGAGATTTATAAACAATTTCCATAGATAGAATACCGCATAAAGATCCGCAATGTCTTTGAAAGACATTGCGGATTTCTCTTAAGACCCATGCAAATATACATCACCACATACGGTTCATTTCTGCACATCAAAGACGGGATGTTCCAGGTAAAATACACTGATGAGGACGGAGAAGCAGTAAAAAAGAAAATTCCGCCCAAAAAAGTAACAAGTATTGTTCTGGACAAAGGCACCTCGCTCACATACGAAGCGGTAAAAACCGCCCTGTCTCACAATATCGACATTGTATTTGCCGAGGGCGACGGCGCACCGATCGGCCGCGTTTGGCACAGTAAGCTGGGCAGCACAACCAGAATAAGAAAACGCCAGCTTGAGGCAAGTATGAGTGCGGAAGCCATACCCTGGGTAAAAAAATGGGTGGCCGATAAAATCAACAACCAGGTTGATTTTATTAAAGAACTGAAAAAACACCGGAAAGCTAAAGAAGGCCAAATCAACGATGTTTTGGAGAAAATGGAATCGCTTGCCCAAAAAGTTGAAAAACTGAATGGCGAAACCGTAGCAGACATTGCCGATTCAATTCGCGGATATGAAGGAACTTCAGGCCGTTATTATTTTGGGCTTCTCTCGTCTCTATTGTCAAAAGAATATCAATTTAAAGGACGAAGTTACCGGCCAGCCGAAGATCCTTTCAATGCGTTTTTAAACTATGGGTACGGCATTTTATACAGCCGAATCGAAAAAGCGGTCATGATTGCCGGGCTCGATCCCTACGTGGGGTTTTTGCATCGTGATGATTACAACCAAACCAGCTTTGTTTTTGATTTTATTGAACCCTACAGACCGTTTGTGGACCTGACGGTGTACCGCCTGTTTTCAGGGAAAAAAGTAAGCAATGATCACTACCTCGAAATTACCAACGGAGTTGGATTAACCAAAGAAGGGAAAAAGCTGATTGTGGAAAATTTTATTCAGCGTTTTGATACCGACAAAATCCGTTACCGCGGACGAAATCAAACCCGGATGAATGCTATCCAGCAGGATGCGCATACGTTCGCAAATAATTTGATTGAGAAATAAAAAAACAAGTGAAAACGCAA
>SL_3KL_010_SEDDRAFT_10004703_pt1 | contig 12334 bp, 10 predicted proteins | sample SodLakKL_010_SED_2_FD_10381 | JGI IMG/M metagenome (IMG submission 10381)
ACGAGTGAAAACACCCTGGTCGAACGGCTTCAGAATTTAAGCGCCACGGCCAGTGAAGGCTTATCGACGAAAAAAGCGCTGGCGAAACTGGAAGAGAGAATCGGTGAGATCGGCAGTGAACGCGCCCGCACCAGACCCTACTTTCAAACCCTCGAAACCCTGGAATCGCTCAAGGAAGAAAAAGAAGAAGCACTGAAGCATCATGATGCCTTGCTTGCGTTGAAAGTGGCAATCGATAACGAAAAAGCCGATCTGGACACCGCATATCAAAAACGCCAGACGTTGAAAACCACCATCGAACATCAGAAAAACACCAAAAAGATCAAGACGCACGCAGCCATTGAGAAACACTGGCTTGAAGCGAAAAATCTTTTGGATGAAACCAGTGAAACGCCTGTCAATCTGACTCCGGTTTTCTGGTTTGAGACCTTCAAGCAATACACGCATCTATTCAAGGACCTGGACGAAATCAGGGATACCATCTTAAGCCGCCAACATAGAATCGATACCTTCAACGAACAAATCGAAGCCGAAGATGCAACCTTGAGCGAACGGAAGTTCGAAGAGATCAAGGACGATAAGGAAAGGCTTGAAACCTATCAGAACCAGATCGATACCGATAAACTAGGGGCTCTAACCCAGGCGGCCCAGGCCTTCGAGACCGACAAGAAGAATGTTGAATCCCAACTGAGGCGTGCAACCAGCGTCCTCAAATACCATCTTCCCCTTACGGTAGTGGTTCTTGGTATTCTAGCCGGTCTTGTCGTTTTCCTGTTTGAAGAACCGAACCGGTTTTACGTTTTTGGGCTACTAACCTTGCCACTGGCCGTAGGCTTCTACTACAGACTGAAACAAAAAAGGCTTTCAAAACGTCTTGTCATCGAAACCGGCAAATGTGACAACGTCAAGAAAAGTCTTGCCCGTCAAGAAAAGACGCATAAGCAAGCACAAGCGGAAATTGCCAGGTTGTTAGGGGAATACGGGCTTGATAAGATCGATGCTTTCACGCAGACTTATTACGAGGCTAAAGCGAAATATGAAAACATGTTGAGACTGGATGCCTGGTCGAAGCGTGTGGCTGGCGAAAAAGAGAAACTACTGGCAAACTATCAGACAATCAAACCGCTTCTGAACCGGTTCAATCTGGAAAAAACCCCCGAGTCACTCACGCTTCTTTTAAGCTTAAGAGACATTCACAATAAAATAACGCAGCTACTGAATCATCAGGCATATCACGATTTCATCAAGACTTTCGATACCACCTTGCCGTATGTCGATCCAGATAATCTGGACGAAAATGAACGGTTATTGGATGAAATGAATGAAACCATAAGAAAAGCCGAACGTCACATCGGAGAAAAGACGGCAAGCCTTAAGGAAAAAGCCAAAGCCACCCGGGATATCGCCTTGATTGAACACGATATCGCTGCGGCGTCTTCGAAGTTAAAGACGTTGAAAGCCACGAAGGCAAAATATGAAAAAGCCAAAGCGCTCATCATGGATGCGACCGATACCTTGGAGGAGAACTTCGCTCCGGTGTTGAGTGAAAACATCCAAGCGGTCCTGCCGCGGCTTACAAGGGATACCTATCGTGAGATAAAAATCAGAAGAACCCTCGATTTCACCGTAGAAGTCCCCCATACCAAAACGCTTGAATCACCGCTTTTCTTTTCAAAAGGAACGCTGGACCAGATTTATTTCGCTGTACGTCTGGGTATCCTGAAGACACTTGACAAAGCGAAGATGCCCTTGTTCCTGGATGATGCTTTTGTCAATTTCGATGATGAGCGCATCAAGGCGGCCTTGAGGTTGGTAGCGGATCTCGCCGCAAACCAGCAAATCCTCCTTTTCACCTGCCACAACAGAGAAAAAGCCATGCTTGAGGCTGAAAAGCACACGTTCAACTACATGGAACTATAACAGCCATATGATTTGGCTTTTAACTGAAATTCGCTTAAAATGAACTAGAGGTGACCTACATGAAAGCAGATCTACATATGCACACAACCGAATCAGACGGCAGACTGACCCGAAAGGAACTGTTTGCCTACGCCGCAACGAAAGATGTCGATATCATCTCGATTACCGATCACGATGTCTGTCGGCACGTGGAAGAAAACAGATCTCTGGCCAGAGAACATGGCCTTAAGTATATCCCAGGCATCGAACTCTCAACACTGTATCAGAACAAAAGCGTTCACCTGCTTGGCTATTTCACGGACAAGTCGTATGCTTCAACTTCCATGCGTAAATACTACAGGATGATCAAAGAGGGCAGGGAAAACCGCGCGAAACAGTTCATCGAAAACCTGAAAAGACATTTCGATATCGAAATCAGCTATGAAAGATTGCTCGAACTATCAAGCGGCATCATCGCACGCCCCCACATCGCCCGGGCCATCATGGAAAACTATCCGCAGTATTCCCACGATGAAATCTTCGACAACTTCATCGGCGATGATGCCAAGGCTTTTGTCCCTTCGACCGAACTGACCACTGAAGCAGGCATCAAACTGTTGCGCAAGAACAACTGTGTCGTCATCCTGGCACACCCGAAACTGTTGAAACCATACATTCACGATGACGTCCTGAAACTCGACTTTGACGGCATCGAAGCCATCTACGGCATGAACAGCAGTACCGAGACGGCCCTTTATAAGCAAATGGCCAAGGACAACGACTGGTTGATCACCGCCGGCAGCGATTTCCACGGCATCAGAAACGATACTTCGCACAAGGATGTCGGTTACGTGAGTTTATCAGGAGATGCCCTGATGGAATTTTTGAAGAAACTAGATTGAGGATTTCATGTTAAAACCCCTTCGAAACTTTTGCTTTCGAAGGGGTTTTTATGTGCTTGGTTGGACGCATCAGAAGTACAACATCAAAAGACTCATGATGCCGACGCTGATAAGGTTCGAAAACACGTTGACAACGTTGTTGTTGATCCAGGCGATACCGCTGACGTGCGTCAAACCATCGCCTTTATCATCGTAAAGTTTACCGTCTTCGTCTTTGTACTTCGCTTGCATGAGACCTAAGAGCGAATCGATGATGCTACCGGAGAAACCGACGATGAGGATGATGAGCACGTGGTAGGATGATACCAGGAAAAAAAATCCCCAAAAAGCGTAGAAAAGCGCAGCAACGAAGGCTGCCAATAATCCCAGGAACGTCACGGCGCCACTTAAGTTCTTCTGCATCGGCTTGAATGTCAGGATGGATACGGGAATCCTGTTGGACAACCGTCCGATTTCGGAAGACCAGGTATCCGCAGCGGCCACGGCGATCGACCCGATGAAAAGCGCCAGGTAGATTTCTGTTCCAAACGCGCCATATAAAACGATGAAGACGGTCGCAAGTCCGCCGTTCGCGAAGACCTGGATGGCGTTTCTATCCGGGTTTTCCCGGTCAGGATTGAAATGGCTGATGAGACTGGAAAGGATAAAAAAGGATATCAACAGCAAATATGCGGACATGCCGCCGAAACCATAGACAAGCATGCCGATGAAGACGGCCGCAGAAGCACCGGAGGTATTGAGTGCCTCCTTGAAATATGCCAAAACGGCGATACCGGAACTAATGAGGAATCCAAGCATGAATGGTACCATCATAATATCAACACCAGTACAAAGAATATGCTTAAAGGCATGGTCAGGTTATCAAACCCTTTTTTGGTATATAGTTCGATGAAGCTAGCCATGATCGCGATGATGATGATTTCCCACACATGATTGTCTAGCAGGAAAATACCGAGAGCGACGATGGTTAAAAAAATGGTTAAAGACCCGGCAAGCGTCTTAGTGCCGAATAGCTTGATGCCCCCGACTTTGCGGCCGATGATGGCGCCAAACGCATCGCCGTACCCCATGGCCAACACCGCGAACAAGCCGGCGTTGAGGTAGTCGAAACGGAAGGCCACAAAGGTGATGATGGTAAGGGAAACCGCGTAATAGACCGTACCCAAATCACTTGTATCCTGTTTGTCCCGTTCCATCGCTTTGACGAGATTAAAACGGTAGGATAAATAATTGAAAATAATGAACGTGAAAGGGACAAAAGCGGCAAGATAGGGGTCATCAAAAGTAAACATCGCGAGAATGAACCAGTGGCTCACCGCGATGTGGATGAACTTGCGACTGTGTTCGTCGGTAAAGAACTTGAACTTGTCAAGCAAGGTCGCAAGAAACAGGATGCCTCCGACAAAGAGGTAGGCGTAAAGGAAGGCCATCATTCACTTAGGCCTTTATCCTTCAGTTCCTTTTTGATTTTTTTGCTCAGACGCCATTTGCGGAACTTGCCGACATAATGGCGTTTGGTGATGTTGTTGTAGTCGTTCTTGCGGATTTCATCGAGAATGCCCTCATAGAACTTCGCCGCGGTGTAGGTCGCTTCGACAGCATCTTTATCGAACAGATCGATATTCTCGTATAGAACCTGGTATTTCTCTTTGGCTTTATCGATGTAATATTCCATAAGACTTCTGAATTCCGCTGTCACGACACCGGTTCTCAAGGTCTCGATCTTGATTTGATGTTTTTCGATGATATCCTTGGGGAAATAGACACGGTGATTCATCAAATCGTCACGCACATCCCTTAAGATGTTGGTGATCTGCATTGCCTTGCCGAGTTCAATCGCGACGGCTTTGAGTTTCTTCGAATTGTCCTTGTAGCTTTTCGATGCCAGGACAGGAATCAACATCAGACCGACNGTGCTGGCGGCTTTATAACAATACTCGTCGAAATCCGCTTCGGTCTCGATCGGTTTGTCATAGTAGTCATCACGCATCGCATCCANTAGTTCCATATAGGGTGTGATGCTGGTCGGGAAAGCCATGATTGCATCATAAAGCGCTTCGAAAATAAAATCTTGTGGTACTTTACCGTCGAAGGTGTCTTTCAATTTCTTTTTCAGTGTCTGGAGTCTTTCGATGTCATGATGGACATCGATGGCGTCATCCACCGTGCGACAATACGCATAGATTGCGAACACGGCGTTTCTTTTTTTCTCGGGCAGACCCGAAAAGGCTTGGTGGAAGGTGGCGCTACTTGATTCGATGATCTGTGCGACTTTTTCATGTTTATCCATAATTGAACCCCACTTTATCTAAGCTTACCTTATTATACAAAATATGACCCGCTTTGTAAACGCACGCGGGTGAAGCCGGAAAAACGGAAAGGAAATGAAAAAGTCCCGGAAAGGGACTCAATCGTGAATCGTGAAATTATCGGGTCCGGTCAAAAGCAGGACGAACCCTTCATTGCGCCGTTCACTCGTGACGGCTCGGAACGAAATGGTCATGCCGATCTCGAGAGTGTCGAAGTCGATGCGCCAGGTTACAGGTACGAGACCATCTTGCATATAGGGAACACCCATCTGGAAGATGACGCGTTCATCGCCCTGTTCATTCTCGGCGTAGAAGATCTGATCGTAATCGTGAAAGCCGGTGATGGTCAGATTCTCATAATCGCCGACCAAACCAGTCTTCTCAGGCGTTATTTCAGAAAAGGGAAGCGAATGTACGGTGAAATCGACGCCGGTTTCAAGGACGGTGCGGGTCGTGTTGGCGTAGTTGGTCAGGAAGAAACTCTGGAAGGGCTTGCTGTCGGCATAGAACTGGGCGTTTTCAATTCTGACCTTGTTTCCGATCGCAAGGCGGTGCTGGTCATAGGGATTGTAGTGAGCAAAGAAGAAGATGCCATGGCCGGTAGTCTCATCCTGGATGAAGACATGCTGGGCGATGCGCGCCGTGACGATACCTTCTACATTGACTGGTTTGAGATAATAGTTTTCCGGGTCCTCAAGCAAGCTTTGGATGGTGACATCCACTGCGGCTGCGCCGTAAGGATAATCCGGATCACTCTCACCATCCGCATGGAGCCTAAGATTCGTGAAATCCGCTTTGTTATGGGCCATCTGGAGTTCGTGAGCATACTTGAACTGTCCGGCACCTTGCGCCGGGGTGAAGCCCATCTCGATGAGTTCGAGGTTCAAAAGCACACCATCGACCCATACAAAAGCGAGGTAGCGGCCATAATTGCCGCTGCGGTTGCCATCCCCGTCGAACTCGAGCACAATCGTTTCGGCATTGCGCATCCGTTCACAGGCGTAATCGCTGGCGGGAAGGCCCCAAGGTTCATAGATATGGCCGGATTCAGGGGTATCGATCGCCAGAAAACGGGAGCGGAAGATTGTATCATTCTCGATAAAATCAGCGGTATCACCGTCACGGCAAGCATGGAGCTCCACCACGCCGATGCCGTCTTCCAGGAATGATTTACCTTCATAATCGGGCACGGACAGGCTGTTTGTGAAATATAGATTATCCTCGCCTTGCGCGACTTCGATGGTGTAGCCATATAATGTCGTATCCGTTTCGATCATGGTCATGATGTCGAACGGGTCTTCGAATGTTTCATCGGTGTACCAGCCGGTGAAAAACCGATCGTTTTCACTGGGGTTCGGCAAACCGTAGAGGATAGAGGGTTCATCCAGGGTACGGGTTTCATGGGTTTCGCCATCCAGGATGAAGGTCACGGTGATTTTAGAACCACAAGCGCTTAGGATCAGTAGGAAACTGACAGCAAGTGTCAGCACCAGGATTTTTTTCATAGTAAAACCTCCTTAACAACAGGTTATTATATCACAATTCTTGCATGTCGGTGGAATATTATCTCATGTCATGGTCTCTTTTTTCAATATCATGTATAATAAGGATAACTTCCCATTGAAAGAAGGCTTTCTTGTGAAAAAGTTTTTGATTATGACTTTGTTGCTGTTATCGCTATTCACCCTTGGCGGCTGTACCATCATCGATTATTTGACAGAACCAGACGAGATACAGTTGAGATTGATGGATGCCCGCGCTGTCGGTAGAGAAGCGACACTCGGGATCAAAGTAGAAAAATCGGACCGTACCTTTGCAAACACATCCGAATCCACCGCCTTCGGCAGCGGGTTTGTTTTTTCGCAGAGCGATACGGACTATTATATTCTCACCAACCACCACGTGATCGACCCAGAAGATTTCAGTGAGGTCATCTACACGGTTTTCAACCTGGAAACCGAAGACGTTGCGGCAACCCTTCTTTATATCAATCCTGATAAGGATTTGGCTTTGTTATCGGTTTCCAAGGATGATATTACCTTGGGTATCCTTGATATCGACCAAAGAAAAGATACACGGTTTACATCGAGAGAGTTGCTCCTTTCTGTGGGCTATCCATCGGATATCCGGGGGTTGGTGACTTATGGAGAGTATCTCGGTATGGGAACGACCGATAAGGTTGATTTTGAAGTGATTGCCCATTCCGCCTTGATCTATCCCGGCAATAGCGGTGGGCCACTATTGGATCTTGATGGCAATGTCGTCGGCATCAACACATGGAGTTCTTCAAACAATCAGGAGCGGTTCATGGCGATCCCGCTGGGGGTCATTCATGATTTCATCGCCGCATGGGAGGCAACCTATGATTCGTCCGCTGACGCACGATGATGATTTGAAAGAAGCCGCGAAGCTGGTACATGAGGCTTTTAGGGATTCCTATGATGAAAACGAAGCGCTTCGGGAAATCGAGACGCTCCTTGAAAAAGACAACATCTGTCTTGCGGCTTTCACCGGTGGAACGCTCACCGGTGTTATCGGCGCAATGCCGCAGTACGGCAAGACCGGCTGGGAGCTTCATCCCCTGGTTGTCGCTGAGGGTTACCGCAAGCAGGGTATCGGCAAAGCGTTGATCCGTGCCTTGGAAACAGCGCTTATCGAGATTGGTGCCATCATCCTTTATCTCGGAACGGATGATGAAACATTCAGGACCTCGCTGTCTCGAGGCGATCTATTCGATAATCTTTTTGAAAAACTTAAGCAAATAGAAAATTATAGCGATCATCCCTATAGTTTCTATCAGAAACAGGGATTTGAAATTGTCGGCGCGCTGCCGGATGTCAACGGGTTCAACAAACCCGACATCCTGATGGCGAAACGTCTGATACCATATGAAGAGGTGCTTAAAGATGGATAAGATCATCATAACGGCTTTCGAACCGTTCGGTGGGGACAACATCAATCCCACAGTTAAAATCCTGGAGCAGATCCCCGATTATCTTTACAACCACCGGGTCATCAAAACGACATTACCGGTCGTTTACAACCATGCGTTTGATAGGTTGTTGACGCTGATAGACAAACATCAACCGAAACTCATCTTGGAACTGGGACTCGCCAAGGGCCGCAGCCACGTCAACCTAGAAAGAATCGCCATCAATGTATCCGATGCAACCATTGCGGATAACCTCGGAACGGTACTAAAAGGCGAGACCATTGTCAAAAACGGTGCTGATGGCTTGTTTTCCTCCTTGCCGTTGAAAAAAATCATCAAAAAGACCAAAGAGAAAAAGTTACCGGTGCAGCTTTCCAATTCCGCCGGCGGTTATGTCTGCAACAATCTCTTCTATCACACCTTGCACCATGTGAAGACCTACAACATGAAAACACTCGTCGGTTTTGTGCATGTCCCGATGCTTGTCGAACAGGTGAGCGATCAACCGAATGTCCCTTCCTTACCGCGCAGCGTCATGGTGGAAGCCGTCATGACGATATTGGATACGGTGCTCAATCCGATTGACTATAAAGAAACGGCCCAGAAGATCAAAGGCGCTCAAAAAGCGCAATAAAAAATAGATCCGGAGGAGAATAATGAAAAAAATATGGTTGGGTTTTACGTTTTCATTCCTGTTGGTGCTTATCAGTTGTGGCGGTCAGACCCCCGACAACGGCGATAATGGGGAAAATGGTTTTGTTCCCGATGAAGAACTCTCAGGCAACATCGTCTATCAGACCGGTTTCGAGGATGCGGCTGCGAAAAACAGCTATGCGCTTGGAACCATGGATGATGGCGATATCGAATGGGAACTGGATCAGGTTCTGAAAGGTAATTTGGACGGTGATTTGAAGACCGGTTCCTATGCCCTAAGGGGTCGTTATCCAGGACACGCATTGATCAACGAAAGTTTCACGGGTATTCAGGGCATCGCTTTTGACGCGGCGCATGCGAATTTCGCCGGCACGGGATCGGGGAATCTCGTGGTACAGATATCGGTAGATAAAGAAACCTGGATCGGAGTTTTGGCGCTTTCACCCCAGAACCAGCTTTCCAGACATGAGGTCATCCTCGATTACAACTTGTTTGACTTCGATGTGGATGCACGTTTGTATGTGCGTTTCTTGTTCGGTGGCGGTGAAGATGCGAACGGCGACAACACGACCCGTATCAACATCGACAATGTCGAAATTCATGGTTTTGAGGATTAATACGAGATGGTGCATTGGCACCATCTTTTTTGTATTTAGATGAATCTTGCAGTAATTCCGCCTGGATATGTGTTATAATGACAGGATATTTTAGGAGGTTTTCCCCGATGAGAAGAATATGGTTAATTACATTTGTGTTTTTGTTTTCTTTTGTGTTGAGTGCCTGCACCAGCGATAAAAACGGCACTGAAGATAACCCGGTTTTTGAAGAACCGATTGAACTGAACATCTATTTCTTGAACGATCTGCATGGCGCTTTGCTTGAAGGTGATGGTGAGATGGGCATGGCGCGTATCGGTAATTTTTTGTTGAGTGAAAAAGTCTCGCGTCCTGAGAAAACCATCATCCTCGGTGGTGGCGATATGGTTCAAGGCACGCTTTTCTCGAATTATTTCCATGGTGAAAACACCACCCGGATTATGGACGAAGTCGGCTTTGACGCCACAGCCCTCGGCAATCATGAGTTCGACTGGGGTCTGGATCAAGTCACCCGGTATTATGACGGATCGGAAGATGTCTATCAGGCCAGTCATAAACTGCTTGGGGCCAATGTCTTTTATAAAGGAACCGAAACAATTCCCTCGGGCATCGAGCCCTACATCATCATCGAAAGAAGTGGGCTCTCAATCGGCATCATCGGAACCATCGGCTATGGTCTTGAGTCTTCAATTCTCGCACCGATGGTGGCGGATTACGAGTTTGCGGCCCCGACGCCGATTGTCGAGGATTACGCCCGGATGTTAAGAAGTGAAAAGGACGTGGATGTCGTGCTTTTGCTTACCCATGATGTGGGTTCGAACTTCTATAACCTGAATCACAAGGTTTCACAACTTCCGGATGATGCGAAAATCGATGCTGTTTTCAACGGGCATTCACACCGCACTGAAACAGAGATGCGCGGCATGATGCCGACGATCATGTCGGGATCCAGCGGCTCGCACATCGGGCTTGTCAAACTGGTTTATGAAGCTGGCGCCATTATTGATGCGAGCGCTGAAAATCTCGGACCCGAGGCTGATTTCCGGTTGACCGAAGGTCATGGCGGCATCCAGGCGATCATGGACGAATACATGCTGGAAATTGAACATCTGTATGAACCGGTCTTACCGGCGGCGCGTTCGATTTCACGGACCGATCTCAGCGAATGGATGAGCACGTTGATGCTTATTGCCACCGGTGCGGATATCGCCTTTCAAAATAGCGGTGGGACCCGCGATAGTTTCTACCACGGCGAGCAGGTTTCCATCGCGCGGTTATATGATGTCTTTCCATTTGATAACACCGTGGTGCGTGCGGATGTGCCGGGACATCTCGTCCTTAACTTGATGGATGGCAACCCACACTACGCCATGAATGTGGATGCGATTGACGCTAATGAAACCTACACGATCGCGACCAACAATTATATTTTCCTGCGTGAAAGCAACAACCTGGTCGCTAACAGCACAAACATAGAATTTTTGGACCTGGAGATGTTCGACCTTGCTATTGAGGCCTTGTTGCAGATGGCTGATGTCTACGAGGCCTTCTCTACCGATCATCCCATTCTGATCGGTCCTTATGAAACATGGCATTACGAAGAGGATACCCCATAAACGATCAAAGATGCCGGTCTTGATCAGACCGGCTTTTTTTATCGTAAAACCGTAACAACTTTTGGCTTTTTATGTTATGATATAGCTACTAAAAAACAGATGGGTGAACTGAATGAAGAAACTGTTGAAACTGATATTATTATTGATCGCAAGCCTTTCCTTGGTCGGATGTGGTTTGTTTACCGACGGTGGTGGTACGTTGCCCCAGGAGGTTACACTTGATTTCACTGCCGATATCGAGGATTACGATGTGTCGGTAAGTAAAGAAGGTCCGTTTTATACCGGTGATCCGCTTACGATTACCTTAGATGACTACGACGAGAACTATGTTTTCGTCGCTTTTGTCGACGGTGAAACCGAAGCGGTTCTTAGCGACGCCGAGAGTTTCATGTTCGTCATCGAACAAGATACTGTGATCCATCTGGTATTTGAAGAAATACAGGCAACGGAACATGCGTTGACGCTTGAGAGTAATCTCGAGCGGGCAGCATTCAATCTCGAGGTAAACACCCTACATGAACCGGGTACGGAGGTTTCTTTGACTGTGGAAGATCCTGAGGGGTATTATCCATTCATCGCCTGGGAGGATCTAGATGGCAACACCATCAGTGAAGCCGCCGCTTTTGTATTTACGGTGGAAAGCGATAAGACGCTTGTAGCGCGCTTCGATGTTGATCATGTTGCAGAATATGAACTTGAGCTCGTTTCCAATCTGGACCGTGCCGTATTCAACCGCGATGCTCTTAGTATGGTGTTGGATGGTGCGTCTATCAGTGTATCGGTAGAAGACCCCGAGGGGTATTATCCTTTTATCGCCTGGGAAGATAAAGACGGCAATACCATCAGTGAAACCACCGCTTTTGATTTCACGATGGATAGTGACAAGAAACTCAACGCGATTTTCGATCTTGATTATGTGGCACAATACACCCTTGAACTCATTTCCAATCTCGATCGAGCGGTGTTCAACCGGGATTCGCTCACAACGGTACCAGACGGCGAGACAATCAGCGTATCGGTTGAGGATCCCGATTCCGAATATACGTTTAAACACTGGCAGGATCTAGACGGAAACATCATTACCACCGAGGAAACCTTGACGATTACAGTCGGGGAATCGGTTGTCTATCGGGCCGTTTTCGATCTGGATTACGTACCGAGTTATACTTTGACCTTAGAGAGCAACCTGGATACGGCAAGTTTCAATCTGGATGCAGTCACCTATCATGATGAAGGTGACAATGTGCTTATCACGGTTGAAGATGCTGAAGGCTATTACCCCTTCATCCGTTTTGAAACGGTCGTTGGATCAGTATTAAGCGAGTCACCGAGTTTTGAATTGACCATGGACCGCAACTATACCATTGTAGCCATCTTTGATCTTGATTGGCAGGCGGAGGTTACACTCACGCTTGAAAGTAATTTG
>SL_3KL_010_SEDDRAFT_10004704_pt1 | contig 12333 bp, 13 predicted proteins | sample SodLakKL_010_SED_2_FD_10381 | JGI IMG/M metagenome (IMG submission 10381)
GATGTCGCCGATCCGGCCGAATACCACGCCCCCGAAACCTATTTCGACCACTTCGAGGCCCGCGCCTGGGACACGCCCGGCCCACCGCGGCATGTGGTGAGCGGCATCCGCATGGTGCGCTTCACCGACGACGGCAGCAGCGACATCGATGCGCCCCGGGTCTTCTACCGCGACCCGCAGGGGCCGCCCTGGTATGCGGTCAGCGATACCGGCCACGTCGACGGCAGCGGCGAGCGCATCGACCTGCGTGAACGCGTGGTGGCAACCCGCGCCCCCGATTCCCCCGATCCCCTGATCCTGCGCACCGATACCCTGCACATCGACCTGGCGACCGGGCACGCCCGCACGGGCGATCCCGTCGATGTCGTCACCACCGGCTCGCGGGTACACTCCGTCGGCATGACGGCGACTTTCGACACCGGTCTGGTGGAACTCCACAGCGACGTACGGGGACGACATGATCCGGCCATCGCACCCGAATAGCATCGCCAGCATCGTATTGGCTGCCATGGCCCTCGCGCTGCTGGCCACGGGCGCATCGCCGGCGCGTGCGGACACTCTCGCGCGCGACGAGCCGGCGACCATCGAGTCCGATCGGGCCGAACTCGACCGCCAGGCCGGCATCTCGCGCTACTACGGCAACGTCGAGTTCGTCCAGGGCGAACTGCGCATCGTCAGCGACTTCATGATCATCGAGGCCCCGGAAGGCAATCTCCAGCGCGCCCGCGCCGACGGCGAACCCGCCCGCGCGTGGCACCGCACGGCGGATGGCGAGGAGGTCCGCGCCCGGGCGCGCTCGATCACCTACGAACCGGGGGCGCCGCGAATCACCCTGGAGGGTTCCGCGGAAGTCGAGCGCGAACGCGACCTCTTCCGCGCCGCCATCATCGTCTATGCCCCGGACACCGGTCGGGTCGACGCCGAACGCGACGATGGCGAGCGGGTCCGCATTACCATCCAGCCGGAGACCATGCGCGGTGACGACGGAAACGACGCCACCGATGAGTGAACTGGCCGCGCATGAACTCGCCAAGAGCTACCGGCGCCGCCAGGTACTCGCCGACGTCAGCATCGACGTGACCAGCGGCGAGGTCGTCGGCCTCCTCGGCCCCAACGGGGCGGGCAAGACCACCTGTTTCTACATGGTCGTCGGCCTGATCCCGGCGGAGCGCGGCCACATCACGCTCGACGGCGAGGACATCACCCACCTGCCGATGCACGCCCGTGCCCGGCGCGGCGTCGGTTACCTGCCGCAGGAGGCATCGGTATTCCGCCGGCTCAGCGTGGCTGACAACATCATGGCGATCCTCGAAACCCGCGCGGATCTAGACCGCAGCGGGCGGCGCGAACGCCTGGAAGCCCTGCTCGGCGAGCTGCAGATCACACACATCCGCGACACGCCCGGCATCAGCCTCTCGGGCGGTGAGCGGCGGCGGGTCGAGATCGCCCGTGCGCTGGCCGCCGAACCGCGCTTCATCCTCCTGGACGAACCCTTTGCCGGCGTCGATCCGATCTCGGTGGTGGAAATCCAGCGCATCGTGCGCCACCTCGCGGAACGCGACATCGGTGTCCTCATCACCGACCACAACGTCCGCGAGACACTGGGCATCTGCACCCGCGCCTACATTCTCGCCGAGGGGGCCGTCATCGCCAGTGGCAGCCCCACCGACATTCTGGCCGATCAGCGCGTGCGCGACGTCTACCTGGGCGAGGGGTTCCGCCTGTGACCCGCAAGATTCGCGCCAGCATGTATGGTTTGCGGCAAATGCAGTACCATGTTGACATGAACCCGGTAACGCCAGAGTCCGCGGCATGAAGCAGTCGCTCCAGCTTCGGCTAGGTCAGCAGCTGACGATGACACCGCAGTTGCAGCAGGCCATTCGGCTGCTGCAGCTCTCGTCGCTCGACCTGCAGACGGAGATCCGCGAAACCCTCGAAGCCAATCCGATGCTCGAGACGGACGAGGAGGCCGAGGGCGGTGGCGACGCGGACACCGACGCTCCACCGGTTACCGCACGCAACGGTGACGACGACACCGACGCGACGCCCGTGGAGAGCAGCCCGGACGGGCTCGACTCCGACTTCAGCAGCGCCTGGACGCTCAGCGGCTACGGCGTCGCCGACGAGAGCGACGACGAGCGCGACCCCTTCGCCGCCCGTGGCGACGATGGCGATACGCTGCACGACCACCTCCTGGAACAGCTGCATCTGAGTGCACTCGGCGAGCGTGATCGGGTCATCGGCATGGCCATCATCGAAGCCGTACGTGACGATGGTTACCTGGCGGAGGATCTCGAGGAGATGCGTGCGGGCCTGGCGCATCACGGCCTCGACTGTGGCGCCGACGAAATCGAGGCCGTGCTCCACCTCGTGCAGAGCTTCGACCCGATCGGCGTCGCGGCGCGCGACCCACGCGAGTGCATGCTGCTGCAGCTTGACCGCATGGCGGCCGATACACCCGGTCTGACCGACGCGCGCCGCATCATCGAACGCCACATCGACCTGCTGGCCGCGCACGACTACCGCGCCCTGAAGCGTCATCTCAAGGTCAGCGATGCCGCCCTGGCCCTCGCCGTCGAGCTCATCCAGTCCCTCGACCCGCACCCGGGTTCCCAGCTGTCGAACAACACGGCCCAGTACATTGTCCCCGACGTGTTCGTGCGCAAGGAACGCGGCGTCTGGCGGGTGCGCCTCAACCCCGACATCGCGCCCCGCCTGCGCATCAATCCGACCTACTCGGGCCTTGTCCGCCGCGCCGACCGCAGTGCCGACAACACCTTCATGCGCGACCACCTGCAGGAGGCCCGCTGGTTCATCAAGAGCCTGCAGAGCCGCAACGAGACCCTGCTGCGCGTCGCCACCGCGATCGTCGAGAATCAGCGGGCGTTCCTGGAACACGGTGAAGAAGCCATGAAACCCATGGTCCTGCGCGACATCGCCGAGCGCCTGGAGATGCATGAATCGACCATCTCGCGGGTGACGACGGAAAAATACATGCATACCCCGCGCGGCATCCTGGAGTTCAAGTACTTCTTCTCCAGCCACGTGGGTACGTCGACTGGCGGCGAGTGCTCTGCAACCGCCATTCGCGCCATGGTGCGCAAGCTGATTGCCGAGGAGGATGGCCGCAAGCCGCTGTCCGACCACCGCATCGCGGCCATGCTGGTCGAGCAGGGCATCAACGTCGCGCGCCGCACGGTCGCCAAGTATCGTGAAGCGATGGCGATCCCGCCATCGAACGAGCGCAAGCGCCTGAGCTGAAAGCACCCGGGCGTAACCAGAGAAAGGAGATGACAAAGATGAATCTTTCGGTCACCGGACAGCACATCGACGTCACCGAGCCGCTCAAGGAATACGTGCATGAAAAGATGCATCGGCTCGAACGCCACTTCGACCTCCTCACGGACATTCACGTGATCCTGAGCGTGGAGAAGCTGCGCCAACAGGCCGAGGCCACGCTTGACCTCACCGGCACGCGCATTCATGCCGAGGCCGAGGATCACGACATGTACGCGGCCATCGATGCGCTGACCGACAAGCTCGACCGCCAGGTCATCAAGCACAAGGAAAAGCTCAAGGATCATCACCGCCGCTAGCCGCGGCCCATTCCACCACTGCCAATGCCGAGTCGCTCATGAATACCGCCGCCAGCCTCCTCCATCCCGACCGGGTCCGCTGCCAGGAATCGGCGCGCAGCAAGAAGCGCGCGCTGGAACACGTCGCCTCCCTGCTCGCCGAAGCCGTTCCGGGCATGTCGGGTACCGACATCTTCGAGGCGCTGAACGGTCGTGAGCGACTCGGCAGCACCGGTCTGGGCCATGGCATGGCCCTGCCGCACGGCCGTGTCGGCGGTCTGGAACAGCCCATCGCGGCCTGCCTCACCCTGGAGCAGCCCGTGGATTTCGATGCGCCCGACCGCCAGCGCGTCGATGTGCTCTATGCGCTGCTCGTCCCGCGCGAATGCAGCCGCGAGCATCTGCAGATCCTTGCCGCCCTGGCAGAGATGTTCAATGATCCCGATCTGCGCAACGACCTGCGCGAGCAGACCAGTCCGCAGGCACTGATCGACTGCCTCGCCGACTGGTCGCCCAGCGCCTCCGCGGTGCGCTAGGGGCGGCCGCGCTCATGCAGCGCCACCTTTGCATCACTGACATCCTCGAGCGACTGGGCAACTCGCTGGCGCTCGAACCGGTGCGCATCGACCCCGACTGGCCCCGCCCGCTGCCGACCAATACCGCACGCGGCGGGTTTCCGACGCTCGTCGGCCACCTCAATCTCGTGCAGCCGAATCGTCTGCAGATTCTCGGCCCCGCGGAAATCGACTGGTGGCATGGACGCGCCGGCGACGAGCGCCGCCACCTCCTCGGTCAGTTGCTGCGTACAGACCTCTTCGGCCTGATCGTGACCGACGGCCTCGAAGTACCGGTCGACATTGCCCGGGCAGCCGCCGAGGCACAGACTCCGCTACTGCGCTCGACACAGTCCGGTGAACGGGTGGTCAGTACGTTGCGCCACTTTCTCGGCCACGAGCTGGCCGAGCGCACCGTGCTGCACGGCGTATTCATCGACGTTCTGGGGACGGGCGTCCTGCTCACGGGCGACCCCGCATTGGGCAAGAGCGAGCTTGCGCTGGAACTCATCTCCCGCGGCCACAGTCTCGTGGCCGACGATGCCCCGGAATTCAGCCGCCCCAGCCCGGATACGATCGAGGGTGAGGCCGATCCGCTGCTGAAGGACTTCCTCGAGGTCCGCGGCCTGGGCGTGCTCAACGTGCGCGCCATGTACGGCGATACCGCCATTCGCCATCACAAGCGCCTGCAGCTCGTGATCCACCTGGAACCGTTGAGCGAACACCTGGACAACGCCGCTGATCGGGTATGCGGTGGCCTCGGTACCACGGACATTCTCGGCCTGGCGATTCCTGCCATGACCCTGCCGGTGGCCCCCGGGCGCAACCTCGCCGTACTGGTCGAAGCCGCCGTGCGCAACTCATTGCTCGTGCGCCGGGGTTACTCCGCCGGCGAGGACCTGACCCGGCGGCAGGAGCAGGCGCTGCGCGAGGAGCAGGCATGAGGCTCATCCTGGTCAGCGGCCTGTCCGGCTCGGGCAAGAGTGTGGCGCTGGGCACGCTCGAGGACGACGGTTTCTACTGCATCGACAACCTGCCGCCCGGTCTGCTGCTGCCACTGGTCGAGCAGCTGCGGGTCAGCGCGAACCAGCATTACGAGCAGGTCGCCGTCGGCATCGACGCGCGCAGCGATCCCGAGGAACTCGCGCGCCTGCCGGAATACCTCGACCAGCTTCTGGCCCTGCCCGGCCTGACGGTCGAAGTCGTGTTCCTGCGCGCGGAACTCAATACGCTGATCCGGCGTTATTCCGAAACGCGGCGGCGCCACCCGCTGTCACAGAGCGGCCGGCCGCTGCTCGAAGCAATCGAGGCGGAACGCGAACTGCTGGCACCGATCGGCGAGCGCGCCGATCTGACCATTGAAACCACGCAGAGAACCCTGCATCAGCTCCGTGCGCTTCTGCGCGAGCGGCTGCTGCCCGAGGACAGCGCGAGCATGTCGCTGCTGTTCCAGTCGTTCGGCTTCAAGAACGGGCTGCCTGCGGATACCGATTTCGTCTTCGACGTGCGCTGCCTGCCCAATCCGCACTGGGAGCCGAGGCTGCGTAACCTGACCGGGCTCGATCGCGCAGTGATCCGCTACCTGGCCGGCGATCCCGACGTGGAAGCAATGTACGCATCCATCGAAACCTTCCTCGAGCGCTGGCTGCCGGCGTTCCAGGCCGAAGGTCGCGCCTACATGACGGTCTCGATCGGCTGCACCGGCGGGCAGCACCGCTCGGTCTACCTGGTCGAGCGCCTGGCGGCGGCATTCGGTACGCACATGGAAACCGTCAGTCGCCGCCACCGCGAACTCAGTCCGGGCCTGGACAGCGACGGTGCATGACGCGAGCCATTGGCTACCGAGCGCAGGTGGTTTATGTTATGTCGGAACCCGGCGCCCCGCCCGGCACACTGGCCGCACTGATCCATGAGCATCGGACTCATCCTCATCACGCACAACCGCATTGGTGCGGAGATCCTCGGTGCGGCGGAACAGATCCTCGGCAGGCTGCCGCTCGCCAGTCGGCACTTCGAGGTCCATCGTGAAGTCGAACCCGCATGCCAGAGCGCAAGCCTGCGCGTGCTGATCGAGGAAATCGACAGCGGCGACGGTGTGCTGATCCTGACCGACCTCTACGGCTCCACCCCGAGCAATATCGCGACCGTGGCCGGCACCGGACACGCCACCCGGATGCTCGCCGGCCTGAACCTGCCGATGGTGCTGCGCGCATGCAATTACGCGCACCTCGATCTCGATGGCGTGGCCGAGCATGCCGCCGCGGGCGGCCAGCGCGGCATCGTCAGCAGCGATGACGCGTGTTCATCCTCGGGGAAAGGCGATGCAGAAGGCTGACGTCGAGATCGTCAACAAGCTCGGCCTGCACGCACGCGCCGCGGCCAAGTTCGTATCGCTGGCATCAACCTTTGACAGCGAGATCGGGCTGGAGAAGGACGGGCGCCAGGTCAACGGCAAGAGCATCATGGGAGTGATGATGCTGGCGGCGAGCCAGGGCACCCGCGTGCGCCTGACGGCGGACGGCCCCGACGAAGAGGAAGCCCTGCGCCAGTTGCAGGACCTGGTCAGCGACTGCTTCGGCGAAGGCGAGTAGCCGCGCACAGAGGCGCCCGCGCCTGCCTCAACCTTCGGCGACCTCCTCCTCGGCCACCTCGACCTCCTCGGGCGGCGCCACTACCTGTGGCCAGGTGTCGAGCACCACCTGCACCAGTGTGGCCAGTGGAATCGCGAAGAAAATCCCCCACACGCCCCAGAGGCCACCAAAGAAGAGTACCGCGACGATGATCGCGACCGGGTGCAGATTCACGACTTCCGAGAACAGCACCGGCACCAGCACGTTGCCGTCCAGGATCTGGATGATCTGGTAGGCGATCAGCAACCACCAGAACTCGGCGGCAAATCCCCACTGGAAGTAGGCGATCAGCGCGATCGGGATGGTGACCGCAATGGCACCGATATAGGGGATGATGACCGAGACCCCGACCAGGAACGAGAGCAGCAGGCTGAAATTGAGGCCGAAGAAGGCGAAGGTCACAAAGGACACCGCCCAGACAATGATGATCTCGATCACCTTGCCGCGCACGTAGTTGCCGATCTTGACGTTCACGGCATCCCAGACGCGCGAGGACAACTCCCGCCGTTCCGGCAGCAGCGACACCGCCCAGCGCAGGATCCGCTCCTTGTCCTTGAGCAGGAAGAACACCATCAACGGCACCAGCACGACGTAGATGAAGAAGGCGAATACACTGAACGCCTGGGCGAGGGAGACGGAGACGATGGCGCGCCCGAAATCGGCAACCTCGGCATGCAGGCTGGCAATGACGCCGCGGATCTGCTCCTCCGTGAACAGCGCCGGGTACTGCTCGGGCAGCGCCATCAGCGCGGACTGGCCGCGCGAGATCATGTCGGGCACTTCGCGCAGCAACTGCGCCACCTGTTGCGAAAGCAGGGGGATGAGCCCGAACAGTAGCAAGGCACCGATGACGATGAATCCGATCAGCACGGCAGCCACTGCCAGCAAGCGGGGAATGCCCACTCGTTCCATCGCCTGCACAACGCCCTCAAGCAGATAGGCCAGGATCACGGCCACCAGGAAAGGCGCGAGGAGGTCGCCGACGGTGAGTACGACTGTGAATCCGGCGATGAGCAGGATCGCAAGGATGACGGCCTGCGGATCGGTGAAGTTGCGCCGATACCAGTCGCGGATGACTGCGAGCATGCGAATTCCCCGGAAGCATGGCGCAAGCGGCGCCATGGATCGTCCGCGATGGTAGCATCGACGGCCTTGCGCCCGTAGTCCCGCCCCCGGATCGGCAACCGTGGCATAATGAGGTGGGTACCCGTATCCCGGACACCGCCATGGCCCGTATTACCTGCCTGCTGCTGTTGCTCGTGATTGCCCCGACCCTGCATGCCGACATCTGGCGCTGGGTGGACGAGGACGGCGTGACGCAGTACGCACAGAACCCCCCACCGGGCGTCGATGCCGAACGCGTGCAGCCGGGGATGGGGATCGCGCCCGACCCCGACCCAGCGGCAACCACCGCAGACGCGGAGGGCGCCGACGATGCGGCCACCGCGGAAGCGAACGACGAGCCGCGTACCATGGAGGAGTTCTGCGCGACGATCGAGGAGCAACTCGCCCTCCTCGACAGTGGCCAGGACGTCCGCGTCGAAGGTGAGGACGGTCAGCTCCAGCCCCTTGAGGGCGAGGCGCGCGAGCGGCGCCGCGCAGCGCTGCAACAGCAGTTCGACCGGCACTGCTGAGCCCGGTTGGCGCCCCCGGGGGGCTTGGGGGGGGCGACCGTGGGCGGCGATGCCAGACGCGCTCGCGCCCGGCCACTGCCCGAACGGTTGCGCTCGGCCCTCTCCCTGCGGCTCCAGCCGTGAGGCCGCTCCTGCTACACTGCGCGCCCTGTCCAATGCGGAGCGGCTGTCGTCGTCATGCGCGCCTCGAAGTACTACCTCAACACCGTCAAGGAAACGCCCGCCGATGCCGAGATCATCAGCCACCAGCTGATGCTGCGCACCGGCATGATCCGCCGCGTCGCCGCCGGCATCTACAGCTGGCTGCCCCTGGGCCTGCGCGTGCTGCGCCGGATCGAGGACATCATCCGCACGGAGATGAATCGCGCCGGCGCGCACGAGGTGCTGCTGCCGGCGGTCCAGCCAGCGGAGCTGTGGCAGGAGTCGCGCCGGTGGCAGGAGTACGGCCCGGAGCTGCTGCGCCTCAAGGATCGCCACGAGCGCGATTTCTGCTACGGGCCCACGCACGAGGAGATCATCACCGATATCGCCCGCCGCGAGATCCGCAGCTATCGCCAGGTACCGGTGAACCTCTACCAGATCCAGACCAAGTTCCGCGACGAGATCCGCCCGCGCTTCGGCGTCATGCGCTCGCGCGAGTTCATCATGAAGGATGCCTACTCCTTCGACCTGTCTGCCAAAGGTCTGCAGGCCAGTTATGACCGCATGTATGACGCCTACCGCAGCATTTTCGACCGACTCGGCCTGCACTATCGCGCGGTCGAGGCGGACAGCGGAGCCATCGGTGGCCATCGGTCCATGGAGTTCCATGTGCTCGCCAGCAGCGGCGAGGACGCGATCGCCTTTTCCGACAGCGGTGACTACGCCGCCAATGTCGAGCTCGCCGAGACGGCACCCGGCGCGGCCCGGCCGGCCGCCAGCACGGCCATGGCCACGGTCGACACCCCCGGGGTGCACACCATGGAAGACCTCGCCGCCCATCTCGACGCCCCCCTGGAGGGCTGCCTGAAGACCCTGCTGGTCGCCAGCGCCGACGGCGGCGTGGTAGCGCTCGTCCTGCGCGGGGATCATCAGCTCAACGCGATCAAGGCGGAACGCCTGGACGCGGTGGCCGCGCCCCTGCAGATGGCCAGCGAGGCGCAGATCCGCGCGGCCGCCGGCACGGACGCCGGTTCGGTCGGCCCGGTGGGTCTCGATATTCCGGTCATCGCCGACCACGCCGCGGCGGCACTTGCCGACTTCATCTGCGGGGCGAACGCCGACGAACAGCACCTGACCGGCGTCAACTGGGGCCGCGACCTGCCCGAACCCGCAACCGCGGACCTGCGCGACGTCGTCGCCGGCGACCCCGCGCCCGACGGCGGCACGCTGCAGATCGTGCGCGGCATCGAGGTCGGCCACATCTTCCAGCTCGGGACCAAGTACTCCGAGGCCATGGCCGCCGAGATCCTCGACGAGGACGGCCGTCCGGTCACCCTGCACATGGGCTGCTACGGCATCGGCGTCACGCGCCTGGTCGCCGCGGCCATCGAACAGGGTCACGACGACCGCGGCATCGTCTGGCCGACGGCGATCGCCCCCTTCGAGGTCGCCATCGTACCGATCGGCTGGCAGAAGTCGCACCGGCTGCGCGAGGCGGGCGAGAAGCTCTACGCCGAGCTGCAGGCCGCCGGCATCGATGTCTTCCTCGATGACCGCGACGCCCGCCCGGGGGTCAAGTTCGCCGACATGGACCTGATCGGCATTCCGCACCGCATCGTCATCGGCGACAAGGGCCTGGATGCCGGCACCGCCGAGTACAAGGCGCGCGCCAGCGACAGCGCCGAGGACTGGCCGCTGGACAGCATCGTCACCACCCTTGCCGAGCGCATTCGTGCGGAGAAGGCAGCATGAACGAGCTTAACGAGACCACGCCCCTCTATCGGGACGCACCCTACGACACGTCTTTCAACGCCACCGTGCTGGCCGCGGACGAGACGGGCATCGTCCTCGACCGCAGCCTGTTCTACCCACAGGGCGGCGGCCAGCCGGGTGACGCCGGCACGCTGACCACGGCGGGCGGCACCGCCATCACCATCGAGTCCACCCGGCGCGACGACGCCGGGCGCATACGCCACTGTGTCGCGGCCGCCAGCGATCTACCCGCGATCGGTGACCGCCTGCAGGGCGAGATCGACTGGGCGCTGCGCTATCCGCGCATGCGCATGCACACCTGCCTCCACTTGCTGTCCGTGGTCATCCCCGAACCCGTTACCGGTGGCTCGATCGGCGACGGTCACGGCCGCCTGGATTTCGATTTGCCCGAGTCCACGCTCGATCGCGACACGGTCACCGAGGCCCTCAACCGCCTGATTGCCGCGGACCACCCCGTGACCACGGAATGGATCAGCGAGGCCGAGCTCGACGCCCGTCCCGAGCTGGTCAAGACAATGAGCGTGCAGCCTCCGCGCACCGGCGGGTCGATCCGCCTCGTGCGCATCGGCGACATCGACCTGCAGCCCTGCGGCGGCACGCACGTCGCCTCGACAGCCGAAATCGGCCGCGTGCGCGTGCGCAAGATCGAGAAGAAGAGCCGCCACAATCGACGCGTGAGCCTCCAGTTCGACCCGGACTGAGTACACCCCGGAAGCGATCCGCATGGCGCCAGCCCGCAACACACCACACGCCGATCCGAAGGCAGCCCACCCCCGCGTCGCGCTCCTGTACGAGATGCTCCAGGCGGGCCAGGTTCTCGAGGCCGAGAAGAAAGCGCGGCGTGCGCTGCGCAAGGATCCGGACGACGTCGACATGCTGCGGGTGCTGGCCACCAGCCTGCTGCTGCAGAAGCGCATGGCAGACGCAATCGAGCCCCTGGAGCGTGCCACCGACCTCGACCCGGGGCATGGCGAGTCCTGGATCCGGCTCGGCCTCTGTCGCGACACCCTCGGCAACATCGAAGCGGCAGCCACCGCCTACCGCGAGGGCCTGGCCCGTGATCCGAGCCAGCCGGCCTCCTGGATCAATGCCAGTGTGAATGCCTACCGGCGCCGGGCCTGGGGCGAGAGCGAGGAATTCGCGCACCGGGGCCTCGAGCAGGCCCCGGGACATCCCCGCCTGCGCCTGGAGCTGGGCAAGGCGCTACGCGAGCAGGGCCGCAACGGCGAGGCGCTTGAAGTGCTGGAGGCACTGAGGGGCGAGGCACCACGCGATCCGTATGTTCTCGAGGCGCTCGCGCTCACGCTGGAGAATCTGCACCGCGTCCCCGAGGCCCTTGCGGTGCGCGAGACACTGTTCGAGTTGCGCCCCGGTGATCGGGTGCTGCGCACGGCACTGCACGACCTGCTGAGGCGCGAGGGTCGGCTCGACGACGCCGAGCGCTACCTTGATCGGGGCGCTGCGCAGGGCAGCGAGGTCGATGCCGACGACGTCTGTTTCCGCGGCGAGATCCTGGCCGCCAGGGGGCACACGATCGAAGCCATCGCCACCTGGGAGCAGGCACTCGCGCGCGATCCGCGGCATATCCGGTCCGCCCGCCACTACATCCAGCACCGACGGCTCGCACCGGACTCGAAGCTGGCCGCTGACATGCAAGCCGTGCTTGCCGAGGACCCTCCCACTGTCGGTATTCGGAACCGATCCAAGGCCGCGTCCATCCTGGCCAAGATCCACTGGGACCAGGGCGAACACGAACAAGCAATGGACTTGTACGCCAAGGGCAACCACCTGTTCCGCGACTGGGCCATGTCCCAGGGACAGGCGCACGATGCCGGTGTCTTCGCTCCCCAGGTCACGGCGATCCGAACCGCATTCACGCCTGCCGCCCTGCACAGCGTTGACATTCCCGGCTCGGGTGATCCCCGTCCGCTTTTCATCCTCGGTATGCCGCGCTCTGGCAAGTCGCTGCTCGAAAGCCGGCTGGTCGCCACTGACGTCGGCGTCGCCGCCGGTGGCGAATGCCAGG
>SL_3KL_010_SEDDRAFT_10004705_pt1 | contig 12332 bp, 6 predicted proteins | sample SodLakKL_010_SED_2_FD_10381 | JGI IMG/M metagenome (IMG submission 10381)
GGTGANCCGCACCCCCGCCGGCGGCACGGAGGCCGATCTGGCGGACCGGCGGACGCACCCGGTGGTGGAGACCACCATGGACATTCACCGCCACCTGGGTCTCGATGTCCGGGCCGTCGCCTCGGGCGCCACCGACGCCAACGTCGCCGTGGGTCGCGGCATTCCGGCCATCGCCACCGGCACGGGCCGGGGTGGAGGCGCTCATTCCCTGGCCGAATGGGCGTACGTCCCGGCGCAGCGCACGGGGATGCAGATGCTCATCCTCCTGACGGCCGCCCTGGCGGGGGTGCAGTGACGGTGGGGGGCGGAAGGGTGGGCCCATGTCGTACGAGCCTCTCACTGTGCCTCGCCGCATTCGTCCTCCTCCCGGCTACGCCCCTTACGGCGCAGGATCGCCCCCTCGAGCCGCGAGATCACTACCGGGAGATCTCGGTGGGGCAGACGGCCCTCTCCCCTGACGGCACCCTGTTGGCCTTCACCGTCACCCGGGTCCGGGAAGAGGAGAATGACCGGATCCGGGCCATCTGGGTTCAGCGTCTTTCGGAGGGACGGGCTGCGGATGAACCCTTCCAACTCACCAGTCCGCCCCACGACGCCCACTCGCCCCGCTGGTCTCCCGACGGCGCGCTCCTGAGCTTCCAGTCGAACCGGGACGGCTCGGGGAACGCCACATGGTTTCTCCGCATGGATCAGGCTGCCGGAGAGGCCTTCCGGATCGAGGGGGTGGATGCCCCGCCCATCTGGTCCCCGGATGGCCAGTGGATCGCCATGGTCCGTCGGCCCGAGTCCGATGGTCCATCCGATGCCCGTCGTGTGGCACCGAACGCCGTCACCTCCGTGGAGAGGCCGGACCGGTTCGATGGCCACGTCGTCACTCACGCCAATTTCCGGCAGAACGGCGTAACCGCCCCCCTTCCCCACCCCGACGCCGTGCCGACACCCCAGCTCTGGGTCGTGCCCGCCGCCGGTGGAGAGGCGCGCCAGGTCACCGACCTTGCCCTGGAGGTCATGGACCCGGCGTGGTCCCCCGACGGGCGGTATCTCGTCTTCGTGGGGAGCGATGCCGAACCCGCCGAATACGACCAGCACCGAGCCGGGGGCGACCTCTATTCAGTGAGCCGAGACGGCGGAGTCGTTACGGCGTTGACCACAAGGGGAGAGGCGACGTACTCGGATCCGGTCCCCTCCCCGGACGGGGAGACCCTGGCCTTCCTCCGTCGGTCCGGTCAGGGCCAACCCACCGGGCTCTTCGTGGTGGCGGTGTCTCCGGACTTCTCCTTCCGGGGGGCGCCCCGGATGTTGGTGGACGGCCAGGCCCCGGAGCACCCGAGTCGGTCATCCGGACGACCGGTGTGGACGAGGGACGGCCAGGTCCTCCGCTACGACGACCTCATCCGCGGGAATCGGCACCTCTTCGAGGTGCGGATCGATGATCCCGGCCAGGCCCGGCAGGTAACCGCCGGTGAGCGGCGACTGAGTGGATTCACGGCTGATGCCGGTGAGCGCTGGATGGCGTACGTCGCCACCTCGCCCACCCGACCGGCGGAGGTGTTCATCGCCGGGTGGGAGGGAGACGGAGAGAGCCGGCTCACCGATTTCAATGATGGATGGGTGTCGGAGGTGGCCATGAGCGAAGCCGAGGTCATCCGCTGGACGGTGGCGGACGGGACCGAGATCGAGGGGTGGGTCCTGCCGCCCGTGGGCTACCGCGGAGAAGGCCGCTACCCCATGGTCATGGCTATCCACGGCGGTCCCCACGCGGCCTTCGGAAACAACTATTCCCATCAGTTCCAGGTCATGGCCGGGGAGGGGTACTTCGTCTTCTACCCGAACCCCAGGGGATCATCCGCCTACGGACACGACTTCACCTACGTGACCCGGGGCGCCTGGGGACTCATGGATGAGGAGGACTTCCTCACCGGGGTCGAGGCGGTCCTGGACCGCTACCCCCAGATCGATGCGGAGCGCCTCGGGGTCATGGGCGGAAGCTACGGCGGGTACATGACGAACTGGCTCACAGCCCGGTCAAATGTCTTCGCCGCAGCCGTGACCCGCGCCACCATCTCCAACTGGAAGACCACCTACCTCTCCGGCGATGCGCAGCAGGCGCTGGAGTGGGAGTTCGGCGGGGCGCCCCACGAGGCTCGGGAGGTCTTTCGGGCTTCTTCTCCCCTCTCCTACGTGGAGAATGTGACCACCCCGACCCTGGTGATCCACGGCGAGGTGGACTTCCGCACGCCCATGACCGACGCCGAGCAGTGGTACCTCTCCCTGGTGAAGTTGGGGGTCCCGACCGAGTTCGTCCGGTATCCGGAGTCCGCTCACGGAGGGTGGACCCCCTGGCGCACCGTTGATGCGCTGGAGCGGACCGTGAGCTGGATGAACCACTGGCTCAAGCGGTAGTCCCGGATCCGCCGTCGGCAGATTTTCCTTGAATCGTTACCTCACCTTTTCGGGAGAGAACCGAAACTAGATCATCCGCAGAACGAGGTTTGTGGAGATTCGTCTGAATGCCTCCATATCCTCCTCGCGGGATGACCTTATGTCTCATCGCTGTACGTTTTTTCAGTGGCCGGCCTCCATTCTCCGGTATTCGTTGGCTGCCACCCTCCTCCTCGGCAGCCTCCTCACCTCCGCCGCACCCCTCTCGGCCCAAACCGGGGGCGAGGTGACTGGAGTGGTTCGGAGTGAGGGAGGTGTACCCCTCGACGGCGTCCTGGTCCGGGTGGAGGGTCAGCCTCAGCGGGCCCTCACCGATCGCCAGGGGCGTTTCCGGCTGACCGGCATCGCCTCCGGACAACGCACGGTCTATGTCGAACACTTTGGGTTCGCTCGGGAAAGTGGATCGGTACAGGTGGAAGCGGGCCGGGCAGTAACGGTGGACTTCACCCTGACGGCGGCAGCCATCGGCCTTGAAGGACTCGTCGTCACCTCCCAGCGCCGGGCCCAGCCGATCTTGGATGTGCCGGTGCCACTGACCGCTCTGGACGGGACCTTCCTGAGCGACCTGGGCCTCCAGGAGTTTGATCAATTCTCCGAGTTCGTTCCCGGCCTCCAGATCCAGCTCCAGAGCCCCAACAACCCAGGATTCGTGATCCGCGGGATCACCAGTGACGACGGAGACTCCCGCATCGAACCCCGGGTCTCCGTGTTCCAGGACGGCGTCTCCATCTCCAAGTCCAGGGGCTCCGTGGTGGAGCTCTTCGACATGGAGCGGGTCGAGGTCCTGAAGGGCCCCCAGGGCACTCTCTTCGGCCGCGGCGCTCAGATCGGCGCCGTTCACCTAATCCAGAACAAGGCGGCCAACACCACGGAAGGAATGCTCACTTTGGGCGGGGGCGATTATTCGGACCTCTTCGCCGAAGCGGTGTGGAACACGCCCTTGGTGGAGGATCGCCTCTTTGGGCGGGTTGCTGGGATCTTCCAGCGTCGGGATGGCTTCATCGAGAACCTCTCCGGCGGGACCCTGAACGGAAAGCAGACAGCAGCGATCCGGGGACTCCTCCGGTGGGAGCCGGATGAGGACACGGGCTTCGACCTCATCGTCAACTATCAGCACGACAACCCGCCGGGCACCTCATTCAAGAGCGGCACCTACGCCCCCTCCGGCGGTGACCTGGACTTCGCCACCTTCGCCGACCTGGAACGGGGCGACGACCTATACATCGACCGGACGGTGTGGGGCGCGACGCTGCTCGCCGAGCGCCGCCTCTCTCCGGCCTGGACTCTCACCTCCATCACCGCCTATCGGAGTTTCGACTCCGAGGAGTCCTTCGACGCGGACGGGACCCCGGCCCCGGTCCTCTGGTTCGCCGAGGAAGCGAAGGGGACCCAGTTCAGCACCGAGGCCCGCTTCAACTTCGAGGGTGGGGGGCGTCTAAGCGGCTTCACGGGAGCCAGCTACTTCCGGGAGTCCGGTTCGCAGCGGGTCCCGTGGGAAACGGACGAGCGGAGCCTCTTCGCCCTCTTCTCGCCCTTCCTGGCCCCGGCCGGAGTTCCCTTCATCCCGCTGATCAACCCGGACGGAAGCCCGAACCTGAGCGTCACCGTGAATCCGGTGACGGGTCAGCCCCTCAAGACCTTCCACTCGGAAGCCTATCAGAACTTCGGGGACTTGCAGGCGGTGGAGGTCTTCGCCGACGCCACCCTCCAAGCCACCGAGCGGCTCTCCTTCACCGCAGGTCTTCGTGGCACCTACGAGGATGTGGAGTCCGGCTATGAGGTCACGAACTCCGAAACCCCCGGCACCCTGGGGTTCATCCTGGGGGTAGCCCCCAACAACCTCTTCGCGCCCACGAACGGGAGCCGCACCGCCTCCGACACCTTCCGTTCCGCCGTCGGTCGGTTCGTGACCCAATACCGGCCGAATGAGCTGACGAATCTCTACGGCTCCGTATCCCGAGGGCGACGGCCCAACGTGATCAACGTCACGGCCACCTCCGAGCAGATCCTGAACGATGAGATCGTGTGGAGCTACGACGCCGGGATCCGAACGCTCCTCGGCGGGGGCCGGATTCAGCTGGACGCCAACGCCTTCCTCTACGACTACGACAACTTCCAGACCCAGGTCATCGAGGTAACGGCGGATGGTCTGGTGGTGGAGGTCCGGGATTCCGGGAGCGCCACCGCGTACGGGATGGAGTCGGCCATCCGGGCAGAGCTCCGCCGTGGCCTCTCCCTCTTCGCCAGCTACGGGTACATCAGCGCCACCTTCGACGACACCGACTCCGAAGGCAATCCCCAGGAACTGGCCGGTAACCGCTTTCGGCTCACGCCCGAGCACGCCTTCTCCGCCGCCCTTGAGGTGTCGGGGAGAGTGGGGGGCCTTGGAGAGGGGTTCATCCGGCCCAGCTTCTCCTACAAGTCGCAGGTCTACTTCGAGGAAGACAATGAGCCGGGGATCGAGCAGGAAGGCTATGGGCTCCTCAGTCTTCGGGCAGGTCTCCGCCTGGCCGACGACCGCTACGAACTCACCGCCTTCGCCAACAACCTGCTGGATGAGGCCTACCTCATCGATGCCGGTAACACGGGCGGAGCCTTCGGCATCCCTACCTTCATCGCCGGTCCCCCGCGGCACCTGGGGATTCGAGTCACGGCCCGGGTGGGACGATGAGCCCCACCCGGCGTGCCTTCATCGAGACTTTTCTGAAGGGAGCCGGATGCTTCGCCCTCCCTGCCGGTACCTTCGCGGGTCTGTCCACGCTTGCGGGGTGCACGGACGGGGTCCCGGGCCGGGGGAGCGCCGGGTCCGGGACGGGAGCCGGTTCCGACGCTGGACCGGGGATGGATCCGGGGGGCACCAGGCCGGAACTCTTCTTCCCGCAGGGAGTGGCATCCGGCGATCCGACCCCGGACACCGTAGTCCTGTGGACCCGGGCGGTACCCTCGGGTGAGTCACCCCCGCCAGGGACGGACGGGGTTGATCTCCTCCTCGAGGTCGCCCTGGACCCCGACTTCGCCCGGATCGTGGGAACCCGCACCGTCTTGGTGGATGAGACCACTGACTGGACCGTCCGGGTCATCGTCCACGACCTAGAGCCGGACACCCGGTACTGGTACCGCTTCTCTGGAGGCGGCTCCACCTCCATGGAGGGGCGGACCCGCACCGCTCCTCCCGCTGACAGCGATCGGCCAGTGAAGCTTGCCTTCGTATCGTGCCAGAGCTACGAGGGCGGGTTCTACGGGGCGTGGCGAAGGCTGATCCTGGACGATGAGGCAGCCTCGGAGGAGGAACAGATCGACGTCGTCCTTCACTTGGGAGACTACATCTACGAAGCGCTGGGGTACGGCGCCGCCCGGCGGGTCGAACCCTTCCCCAGCGGCGGAGGGTCCCTGGGAGAGGAGGTGGATTGGGCCAGTGGGTACGCCGTCACCCTGGACGACTACCGCCACCTCTGGAAGACATATCTGGCGGACCCGGACATGATGGCGGCCCGAGCCCGCTGGCCCTTCGTGGTGACGTGGGACGACCACGAGTTCTCCGACGATGCCTGGCAGGGGATGGCCACCTTCACGGTTCCGCCGGAGCCGGCCCAGGAGCGGAAGGTCGCGGCCAACCGGGCCTGGTTCGAGTTTGTCCCGGCCTTCCTCACCGGTCACCCCGGCACGGCGGGGGTTCCTTCCGAGGCGCGGGACTTCGAGATGGTGGAGGTGGTGAACGCCCCGCTCCGGGACCGGGATGAGCATGGGTTCTACCGGGAGCCGAACAATCTTGCGGCGGTCAACTCCATGACCATCTACCGTTCATTCCGCTGGGGGCGGCACGCGGAGTTGGTGGTGACCGACACCCGGTCCTACCGATCGGAGCACCCCGTGCCCGGTGAGCTGAACACCGAGATCTCCGGGAGTGCCCGCTACATCTCACCCCTTCCCCTGGTAGAGGTCCTGGACGCTGGCCGGGAGGCCAACGGCGGTTCGCCGCCGGAGCGGATCCCCTTGGGGGATGTGGAGATCCCAAACCCCCGGCGGGAGGCGCCTCCAGGGACCATGCTAGGTCCGGCGCAGAAGAGCTGGTTCAAGGAGACCCTTCGCCGGTCCGACGCCACGTGGAAGCTCTGGGGGAATTCGGTGCCCGCCATGCCCATGCGCCTTGACCTGGACCAGATCGATCCGGCGGCGTCTACGACGGTCTTCACCATCGACACCTGGGAGGGGTACCCGTCTGAGCGGGCGGAGCTTCTCAGGTTCCTGCGGGAAGAGGGGATTCGCAACGTCATCTCCCTGGCGGGGGACAACCACAACAACTTCGCCGGCCTCCTGCAGGAAGGCTTCGGCTCCACAGGATCCGAGGGACCCGTCGGGTCCCATGGCCCCGGCCCGATTCCCGCCGTGGCCACCGAGTTCGCCGTGTGCGGTATCTCCTCCCCTTCCGTCTTCCGGGGCGTCGCGTCCGTCGTGGCGCCGGACGATCCGTTTCGGGCCCTGGTCGTCTTCGACGCGACCCGCTTCGGCGGGAACGAGCGTGAGGTCGAGGCGCTGAATCTCACCTTCCTCCATGGGTGCGCCGCCAGCGTCACCTTGGCGGAGACGGGCGACCTGGCTCTGGCCATGAGACGCCGGAACCCTTTTCAGAACCCCCACCTTCGCTACGTGGACTCAAGGGCCAACGGATACGCCACGATTCGTGTGTCGGGTTCTGAGGCTCGGGCGGAACTCGTCACGGTGGAGGAACCCCTGGAGGACCGCGGCCTCCAGGGCGCCAGGGTCCTGAGACGTGCCCGGTTCCGGGTCCCACTGGACGACGGTCGGGGCCCGCGTCCGGAGGCGAGGCTGGAAGGCCCGGAGATCGATGGGGTCCCGCCCTTCCCTCTTTCACCGGCGCCCGGGGATAGGGTCGAAGAAGCATCACGATAGGCCGGTCGGTTTGGCCGAAGAGAAGGGCGACGCGGGGGTCCGCAGTAGGCCTGACCCGTAGAAGAGGTCCTGGCAGCCGGAGGGAGGTGAAGCCCGGAGTCGGGGTTTCGTAGGTGGCTGAAGGGGGGGCCGCATGATAGACTATCGGCCATGAACCCCTCTTCCGAGTCAACCGATCTACTCCCAGGGCTTAAAGCCGCCCTGGACGCCCCCGGCGAGGACCTTGAAGTGCTGAGGACCTTCCTGGTGGGTATGCGGCCGCAGTCACTCCTGGAATTCTGGTACGAACTGGAGCCCTCGGAGCGGGAGAGGGTCGTTGCGGCCCTCCCGGCGGAAAGCGGGGCAGTGCTCCTCTCCAACCTCAGTACAGAAGAACAGCCGGAGATCCTTCAGGCGCTCCCACCCCATCAGGTGGCCGGCGTCCTCCAGGAGCTCTCACCCGACGATCTGGCCGACACCCTCCAGGCGCTGGACGAGTTCGACCCGGAGCAATTTCAGGGGGTTCGTGAACTCCTGGACCCCGAGACGCTGGCGGTAGCCGAGGCCCTGAGCGGGTACGACGAGGAGGAGGCCGGGGGGCTCATGACCCCGGAGTTCATCGCCGTGCGGGCCACCATGACGGCGGAGCAGGTACTGGCCTTCCTCCGCCGGGTGGGTCCCGACGCGGAGACCATCTACTACCTCTACGTGACGGACGGGGACGGTCGACTCTCCGGCGTGCTCTCGCTCCGCCAGCTCATCATCTCGGCTCCTCACCGCCAGGTCCGGGAGATCATGAACCCGGACGTGGTCCGGATCCGCACGGACACGGACCAGGAAGAGGTGGCCCGAATCATGGCGGACTATGACTTCTCCGTTCTTCCCGTGGTGGATGACGACGGGCAGATGGTGGGGATCGTCACCGTGGACGACGTACTGGACGTGGTGACGGAAGAGGCCACCGAAGACATCCGGCGCCTCGGCGCCGCACCCATCGACATCGACTACGTGCGTGCCAGCCCATGGCTTCTGTTCCGCAAGCGGGCGTCCTGGCTCATCCTCCTGGTGGTCTCCATGACCCTCACCTTCAACGTGATCAACCACTATGAGGACATCATCGCCGAAGTGGTGATCCTGGCGGCCTTCATCCCCCTCCTCATCGGGACCGGCGGTAATGTGGGAGCCCAGGTGGCCACCCTGGTGGTTCGGGCCCTGGCCACCCGCGAGCTTGAGCTTCGGGATTACGTCCGGGTCTTCTGGAAGGAGCTCCGCACGGGCCTCCTCCTGGGCGCTGCCTTCGGCGCTTTCATGACGCTGTACGTGCTCTTCTTCCGGGCCGAGCCCCGCATCGCGGTAGCGCTGGGGATCACCATGGTCCTCATCGCCCTATGCGCGAATCTGGTGGGAGCGAGCCTGCCCTTCCTTTTCCGAAAGCTGGGTATCGACCCGGCCCTGACCTCGTCGCCGGGCATCACCACCGTCATGGATGTGGTGGGCCTTCTCATCTACTTCCGGGTAGTCATCTGGGTGCTGGGTCCCATGCTCCCCGGGGGGTGAATGGGACCCGAACAGATGCACCCGCCAGGGGTATCCCAAGCCTGGCCCGATGGACGGAGTTCATCAGGAAGCCCTGAGCGTCGGACTGTCCACACCGGGCGTTGCCTCTAATCAACCAAACCGGCAGATTATGAGGCTGGGAATCCCGCATCCTGGATACGGAAGCCACCGGATTCCTCTCCCCCACGCAGACCCATCCCCTACGCATCCCAACGAAATGAGGACCGGAGACATTCATGGCCGGAAGTGACGTAAAGACCAATGGGAAGTGCCCCGTCATGCACGGAGCCAAGACCACCACCGAGACCACTGTGACCGAGTGGTGGCCAAATTCCCTCAACCTGGACATCCTCCACCAGCATGATCGGAAGACGAACCCGCTGGGCGAGGACTTCGACTACCGCGAAGAGGTGAAGAAGCTGGATGTGGAGGCGCTGAAGAAGGACCTCCACGACCTCATGACCGACAGCCAGGATTGGTGGCCTGCAGACTGGGGGCACTACGGTGGCCTCATGATCCGCATGGCGTGGCACGCCGCCGGTTCATACCGCATTGCCGACGGTCGCGGTGGTGGCGGCACCGGAAACCAGCGCTTCGCTCCGCTGAATTCCTGGCCCGACAACGTGAACCTGGACAAGGCGCGCCGACTGCTCTGGCCCATCAAGAAGAAGTACGGAAACAAGCTCAGCTGGGCCGACCTCATGATCCTGGCCGGGAACGTGGCCTACGAGTCCATGGGACTCAAGACCTTCGGCTTCGCCTTCGGTCGGGAAGACATCTGGCACCCGGAGAAGGATGTCTACTGGGGGTCGGAGAAGGAGTGGCTCGACGCCAAGCGCTACGCCGACGGTGAGGATCGGGGGTCCCTTGAGAACCCGCTGGCAGCGGTGCAGATGGGGCTCATCTATGTGAACCCGGAGGGTGTGGGTGGCGTGCCGGACCCGCAGCGTTCGGCCCACGATGTGCGCGAGACCTTCGCCCGCATGGCCATGAACGACGAAGAGACGGCAGCCCTCACCGCCGGTGGCCACACGGTGGGTAAGACCCACGGAAACGGGGACGAGAGCCTCTTGGGGCCCGACCCTGAGGGTGCCGATGTCCACGAGCAGGGCCTGGGCTGGCGGAACCCCAAGGGATCAGGTAAGGGGCGGCACACCGTCACCAGCGGAATCGAGGGAGCGTGGACCACCCATCCCACCAAGTGGGACAACGGGTACTTCCACCTCCTCCTGAATTACGAGTGGGAGCTCAAGAAGAGCCCTGCCGGTGCCTGGCAGTGGGAGCCCATCGACATCAAGGAAGAGGACAAGCCCGTCGATGTGGAGGATCCGTCGATCCGGCTCAACCCCATCATGACCGACGCCGACATGGCCATGAAGGTGGACCCGAGCTACCGGGCCATCATCGAGAAGTTCGCCCAAGACCAGGAGTACTTCTCCGAGACCTTCGCCCGGGCCTGGTTCAAGCTCACCCACCGTGACATGGGCCCCAAGGCCCGGTACATCGGTCCGGACGTGCCGGAAGAAGACCTCATCTGGCAGGATCCGGTCCCGGCCGGGCCCACCGACTATGATGTGGAGGCGGTGAAGGCGAAGATCGCTGCCACTGACCTTTCCATCGCCGATATGGTGAGCACCGCCTGGGACAGCGCCCGCACCTTCCGTGGGTCGGACCTCCGGGGAGGGGCCAACGGCGCCCGGATCCGTCTGGCCCCCCAGAAGGACTGGGCCGGCAATGAGCCCGAGCGTCTCGCCCGGGTGCTGGGCGTCCTGGAGCCCATCGCCGCCGAGACCGGTGCCAGCCTGGCCGACGTCATCGTCCTGGCCGGAAATGTCGGGATCGAGAAGGCCGCAAAGGCAGCAGGCACTGACATCACCGTGCCCTTCGCGCCGGGGCGGGGCGACGCCACCGACGAGATGACCGACGCCGATTCCTTCGTGCCCCTGGAGCCGCTGGCGGACGGGTACCGCAACTGGCTCAAGGAGGATTACGCCGTCCAGCCCGAGGAGCTTCTTCTGGACCGGACCCAGCTCATGGGGCTCACTGCCCCGGAGATGACCGTTCTCATGGGCGGGATGCGGGTGCTGGGGACGAACCACGGCGGCACCAAGCACGGGGTATTCACGGACCGGGAGGGGGCGCTGACCACCGACTTCTTCGTGAACCTCACGGACATGGCCTTTGAGTGGGTCCCGAACGGAGACAACCTCTACGAGATCCGTGACCGGAAGACGGGTGAAACCAGGTGGACCGCCACCCGGGTGGATCTGGTTTTCGGCTCCAACTCCATCCTCCGGGCCTACGCCGAGGTCTACGCCCAGGACGACGCCCACGAGAAGTTCGTTCACGACTTCGTGGCCGCCTGGACCAAGGTGATGAACGCCGATCGGTTCGACCTCGACTGATCCCGGCTCACCACCTCCCGTCCGGGTGACGGGCTCGCGCCCCTGGTGCTCTTGAGGCACCGGGGGCGCTTTTTTTCATGGATCACTTGGTACCCCAGGTCTCTGGGAGAGCCCGCAGCCTCGTTGGTGCCGGCCCCCGTCAGGGAATACTTGCCCACTCGGAAGCGTCAGGAGCTGGCGCGAGTCTGTTCAGGAAAGAGTTCTGCGATCTCAACCGGAAGTTGTTCCTTCACATGCCGGATCTCACCATCACCTACGCGGTCCGCCAGGAAACGAAGCACCGTCCGGGTTGATTCCGCCGGGTCGGGAGCCTCCGAATGGGGTCCGGTCCGCAGGCTCTCTTCCACCCTTTCGAAGAACGCCTCTGCCGTGTTGACGCCGTTAGGGGGCGATGCTGGTCGCCATCCCTCGAAGTAGAAGCCCCTCATCAGCATGGGTAGCTGGGATCCCAGATGTGCCACCTGCTCTGAGGTGATCCGGTCCCGAACCGTGTGGAGCACCGCCCGAAGTACCGAGTATGCCTGCTCCGGTGACCCCATGGGTGGCCGGGCGGCAAGATCGTTGATCCACTCCTGGGTGATCTGCGCAGTCCTGCGGAGCTGTGTGATGGTAAGGTGACCGGACATTGCTTCCTCCTCCTGTTTCGACTTCCGAAAGGCCCTGGGTTATTCCATGGGGTGCAACACACATGCCGGGTAGGTGACTCCGGCATCCGCCTTGCTCGTTGGTATAGCTCCCTGGCCAGCCCTCCGACCCGGTGGCAGCCACGCACCTTCGACACGGGAGTCCCCCATGAGCCGCCCNCTTGAAACCGGTGATCTCTTCTTCTTCTANCGGAACGTGGTAGAGACGGAGCNGGCCCAAAGCCTGGACGATGTGCAGAACCTCTATCTGGTTCTGGTCCCGGACCCGGGNGAAGAGAGCNGAAATCGGGCTCCTGCCCGTNCCATGGTGGTGGGACGCAAGAGGCTGCCGGCACCGGAGGCCGACCGATCGGNTCCGGACAGTCGGGGATGGGTCATGACGCTGGAGGCGGAC
>SL_3KL_010_SEDDRAFT_10004706_pt1 | contig 12332 bp, 5 predicted proteins | sample SodLakKL_010_SED_2_FD_10381 | JGI IMG/M metagenome (IMG submission 10381)
CCGATGGGCAATGGATCGCATTCTCTGCCGAATACAGTGGTTCGAGGCAGGTGTATGTGATGCCTGCGGCGGGAGGGGCTCCCAGGCAGCTGACCTGGTATAACGACGTGGGCCCCATGCCACCGCGCGGAGGGTTTGACAATGTGGTGCTTGGATGGACCCCCGACAGCCGCAAGGTGTTGTTTCGGGGCAACAGGACTCCCTATGGAGACAGGATGGGCAAGTACTTCCTGGTCGACATCAACGGTGGGCTGGAAGAGCCCCTGCCTGTCCCACACGGAGGATTCGGGGTTTTGTCTCCCGAAGGCGACAAAATAGCCTTTGCATACGTAGACCGCGAATTCAGGACCTGGAAGCGCTACAAGGGCGGCAGGGCATCCAACCTCTGGATCTATGACCTGGAGGCAGATCATTCAGAACAGATTACCGATTTCAAGGGCACTGACCACATCCCGGTCTGGTATGGCGATCACATCTATTTTGCTTCCGACCGCGACAAATGGCTGAACATCCATGCATACAACACCAACACCGGCCAGGTTCGCCAGCTTACCTTCCACGACGACTTCGATGTCATGTGGCCAAGCGGGAGCGGAGGACAGCTGGTGTATGAGAGTGGGGGCCATCTTTACCGGCTCGACCTCAATAATGAAAACCCCGAGAGGGTGGTGGTCAATATCAGATACGATTATGCCCACACCCTGCCCTATCAGAAAAACGTAAAGGACAACATCCATAGCATGGCCATTTCACCGGGGGGGAACAGGGTCCTTTTCGATGCCCGGGGCGACATTTTCTCTGTGCCGGCAGGCGAAGGGACCATCCGCAACCTCACACTTAGCCAGGGAGTAAGGGCCGTTTATCCGCAATGGTCGCCCAATGGGCGATGGATCGCCTACTATGCCGATACCACCGGCGAATACGAAGTATATCTTTTGGAAAACAGGGACGGGGCCGAACCGCTGCAGATCACCACTGGCAGCCAGGGATGGAAGTACCAACCCAAATGGTCGCCCGACAGCCGCTACCTGGTATTTTTCGATCGCAGCATGAAACTTCAGCTGCTCGACATCCAAAACAGGCAGATCAGGGCAATCGACACCCCCACGGCCGAGGAGATCCGGCATTACGACTTTTCGCCCGACAATCAGTGGATTACCTACGCCAAAAGCAGCCCGAACGGACTGTCGGCCGTGTGGGTGTACCATATCGGCGACGAGGAGGCCTTCCAGCTTACGGGCGACAATTTCGGCGACAGGAACCCGGTGTTCTCCAAAGACGGGCAATACATCTTCTTTTTATCCAACCGGGATTTCAACCTGAGGTTTTCGGCTTTTGAATTCGATTATGTATACGACCGGGCTACCCGTATATACGGCCTTCACCTGACCAGGGAAAGCCCGAGGCTATTTGAGCCTGTTGAAACGGAAGAACCCGCAGAGAGCCAGGATCAGAATCCTGCAGCCAACCAGGAGGTGGAGGTACGCATTGAGCGCGAAGGAGCGGACGGGCGGATTGTGGCATTTCCGTTGTCGCCGGGCAGCTATCATGGCTTGCAGGCCGTAAGCGAGGGTCTGGTCTATTTTACCACTTCCGGCATGCGGCGCTACCTGATTAAAGAACAACAGGATCAGTCGATCATGGAAGGCATTGGCATTGGCGTGGTGTCTGCCGACGAAAGCAAATTCCTGTACCAGCACCGGGGCGATTACGGGGTAGCCAGGCTGGCCCCCGGACAGCAGCCGGGCGAAGGCAAACTGAACCTGGAAAACCTGACCATGCGCATAGAGCCACACAAGGAATGGGAGCAGATATTTACCGACGGATGGCGCATTTACCGCGATTTCTTTTATGTGGAAAACCTGCACGAGGTCGACTGGGAAGGCTTTTATGAGAGGTATTCGGCATTGCTGCCCTACCTGAACCACCGTTTCGACCTGGATTATATTTTCGGCGAAATGATCGCCGAGACCAATACCGGGCACGCCTATGTGGATTATGGCGACTTTGAGCGTGTCGAAAGGGTGGAGACCGGACTTCTCGGGGCCGAACTGGAGGCCGACCACCGCAACAGGCGTTACATCATCCGCAAGATCTATCCCGGTGAAAATTGGGACGGAGGCAGGCGTTCGCCTCTTACCCTGCAAGGAATCGATGTCAGGGAGGGTGACTACCTGATCCGTATCGAAGGACATGAAGTAACCACCTCCGATAATCCCTACAAATTCCTTGAAAACCGTGTCGGCATTGCCACCCGCATCACCGTCAACAACAGGCCCACGGCAGATGGCGCCCGTACCTACACCACACGGCCCATTTCCAGTGAGATCAACCTGAAGCACCTGGATTGGGTAAACACCCGCCGGGCCATGGTCGACGAAATGTCGGGGGGTCGCATCGGGTATATCTATGTGCCCAATACGGCCGCCGACGGCAACAGGGAACTCTTCAGGGGCATGTACGCCTACCACCACAAGGACGCCCTCATTATCGACGAACGCTTTAACGGCGGCGGCTTCATCCCCGACAGGATGGTCGAGATACTGGCCCGGGAAACCCTTGCCAAATGGTACCGTGCAGGTCTGCCGCATCCGATGCGCACCCCCGGGGTGGCCCATGACGGGCCCAAGGCCATGCTGATCAATCAATTCAGCTCTTCGGGCGGAGATGCCTTTCCGTATTTTTTCCGGGAGCTGGGCCTGGGCACCATCATCGGAACCCGTACATGGGGTGGCCTGGTTGGCATGACCGGCAATGCAGGGCTCAAGGATGGCGGATACATCGGCGTCCCGCGTTTTGGCATCTACAACGACGAAGGCGAGTGGATCATTGAAGGCATCGGTGTGTATCCCGACATTGAAGTCATCGACACCCCGCACAAAGTGGCCAGGGGAGAAGACCCCTCCCTTGAAAAAGCGGTGGAGGTGTTGCTGCAAAAACTCCGGGAAGATCCACCCAGGGAATGGCCGGTACCCGATCCGCCCGACCGCTCGGGATGGATAGAGAAAAAGATCGAATGATCTAGAAGGGGTATCCGATCCCCAAGTTAAAGACGATGTTCTCCCGCAGCCAACGGCCGTCAAAGAGCCGCACGGTGTCGAAATAGCGGCCGTTGGCGGTGGAGGGAGTGGCCAGGGGAAAAGCGAAATCAAATCGAAGGACAAAAAAGCCCGGGTCGATACGAAGACCCGTACCGGCTCCCATGGCGATCTGCATAATAAACTCCCCGCTGCGGAACTCACCCCCCGGTACCTGCTCGTCTTCTTCCAGCCGCCAGATATTGCCTGCATCCACAAACAGGGCTGCTTTGAGCAGACCGGTGATGGCAAGTCGGTATTCGAGGTTGATTTCCAGTTTCAGGTCGCCGGTACGGTGAATGCCAAAAGTGGTGACCTCCTCTTCGCCCTGGTCGTAGATGCCCGGGCCCAGGGTTCTGGGGTGAAAAGCCCGGATGCTGTTGGATCCGCCAATCACAAATTGCTTTACAAAAGGCAGCATGTCGGAGTTGGCATACGGAAATCCGGCACCCAGTATCAGGCGTGAAGCCAGCAGTTGGCCTTCTGTGAGTTCATAGTAGTATCGAAGGTCGACTTCCGACCTGGCAAATTGGGCAAAGGGCTGTCCGAACACCGCATAATTGCCCCTGTCGTCGGTGCCGGCCCCGGAAAGGGAATGGATCAGATAAGCCAGGTTCCCCGACAGGTCCAGGTCCCAGCGCAGATACCAGTCGCGGCCGTGTACGCCTTCAAGCCTCGAATTGTAGATAAAGGAATACTGCCCGCCAAGGATGAACTGCTCGAACAGCCCTTCGCGAAGCAACCTCCCCCCCACCACCTCATCTTCGAGTGGCTCTGTCATATTGCCGAGAATAAAACTATTGAAAACCAGGGGGCTGACTCTGTATTGGGTAGAGCGGCGGCGGTTCCAGGTATAGCCGAACTGCAGGCGCAGGGTGGTCAGGCTGAAGGCATCGGTTCGGTGAAGGAAATTGACGCCGGCCGACACCCGGGTCTTTGGCGACAAGACCTGGCGGCCGGTATGCCAGCCAAACGGAAGGATAAAGCGGGGGTAGGTAAGGCCACCATCCAGGCCAAACTCCCTCAAAGAGGCGCTGCGCTGCCGCCCCACCAGCACCTCGTAGGCTGCGTTCATGCTCAGGTCGAGGGCTTCGGCGCCTTTAAACAGGTTCAGGTTGCTGAACCCCAAGACCAGGCCGGGCCCGGCAAAATGGTTGCTTTTGGTAACCCCCCTGAGCTCGGCCGACAGGGATTTGGGCCGGGTGGGTGAAAGCAGGACTCGGATATCCAACAGGTAGTCGTCCTCCCGCTGGCGTTCAGCAAACCTCAGGTTAACAAACCTGAAAGTCCCCAGTCCGAGCAGGTGGTTCAGTGTGCGGTCATGATCCTCCACATTGTATATGCTGCCAGAATGCAGGTAGATGGCCCGGGTAATGGCCTGAGGGCTAAATTGCTGCTGGCTGTCGATGAAATACAATCCATCGCCCAGATAGAGCGTATCTGCCGCAGACCGGTTGCCATCAGGGGCCACCATGTAATCGGCCTCTATGTATATATTCCCGATCCGGTACTGCCTCCTGCCCTGTGGCGGAATGTTCTCCTTGATGGTGACGTATATATCAACATGGCGGTTGCCAGCCGCCGAATCGGCCCTGAAAAGGAGGAGGTCGGGATGAAAAAAATAATATCCCTGCCGTTTCAGGGCATTGTCGATGCGCCGCCTCTCCTGCCTCAACATTTCCAGGCTGTATAAATCGCCGGTCCGGATCAGGCTGTTGTCGAGCAGGGCATTGATCCTTTCGGGAAGCATGCCGTCTTCTTCGGAGGGGTGAAGCCGCCCGAAACGATAGGGAGGCGCAAGATCCACAAAATAGTCGACCGAGGCGGAGCGTCTGTCCCTGCTCACTTCGTAGTTCAGCGAGTGCTCAAAATAACCCATATTGTACAATCTGTTATCGATCAGCCGAAGGTTACGCTCAACCGACACCTGGTCGAAAAGCACCGGTTCTTCTCCCAGCCTTTCGCGCATCCAGTACCTTAATCCCCTTCCGGTGGGTTCGCCAGCTACCTGGTACATCCACAAACGCGGCCGCATAAACAAAAAGCTGGAATTGGGCCGGGGGCGGAGCACCCGGGAGAGTTCTGCTTCAATATTGCGGGGTTCCCTGATATCATCTGCCTTGTCGATATGCACCTGGCTGCCGGTATACAGCTGTTGGTCCTCCTCCAAAAGGCGCAGACCGGTACACCCCCCGATAAGGGGCAGCATCAGCAGCAGCGGCAGCCACACGGTCATGTATTTTCTTTGTGTCATCATGCTGGTTCCTCAATCAATGTACTCCGGGTCGCCCGGGGGCACTTCCGGGCTTTCCTGCCGGGTTCTGAACAACTCCCTGAATCGCCTGTAGGTCTGTTTAAAGATCAGTGACAGACCGGTCTCCACCAGTTCGCCATCAAACACATCCTGGTATTTTCTCTCCCTGTAGCCTTTCACGATCAGCCTGCCATCGGGCGTGAGCAGGTATTCGACCGAAAAATCACCGGCTATGTCGGCCGGGCTCAGTTGCCTGCGGGTTTCGTCCTCCAGTTCCAGGTTCCCTCCTGCAGTGATCCTCAGCCTGTCGTCCAGGAAATCGCGGGAAATCTCCATCTGCAATTCTGTCCTTCCCACCACCTCACCATCCACCACTTGTTCGTACGATTCTACACCGAATTGGATATCAATGCCCCTGACATACCTCTCAGAGAGCCGGTTTAACTGCTGCGACAGGATGCGGCTGGCACTGCTGCGTGCCGTGGCAGTAAGGCCCGGGCCTTCGGCGATCGAAGCGAAGGGGTCTTCGCGGATAAAACTGCCGATGGTCAAAAGGGCAAATACCTGTTTGTTCAGTTCCGACTCGTTTTCATTGAGCCCATCCAGCCGCTGTTGCAAGCGGCCTTCCATGGCGCCCCGGTGTTCGGGTGGGAGCATGATCTCAAAACGGATCTGAGGACTCATCAGTTCCCCGTTCATATGAAGCATTACTTCAAAGGGGTAGGTGCGCCGGTAAGCAACCCCCGGCTGGTCTGAAACGGCGTGCGATGCCATGAGCTCTCCGGCCGAAGTCCTGATGGTATACCTTGCCAAGATATCGACCGTGGCATCGATGGGATCGCCGGTCCATACGATATTGCTGCCGCTGACAATATCGAAATTCCGGCGGATAAAATCAAAGAAAGTCATCTGGTAGGCACCTGAGCTGATCTCGTAATTTCCGGCCAGGCTGATGCGTCCGCCGGGGTCCACCCCGTAGGTGAGAACGCCTCCTCCCCTGACTTCGAGAAAATCGCCGGTATGCTCATCGATAAATACCCGTACATCGGTAAGGGGGTCCACCTCCACATTGACGTTGACCACCATGTTCTGAAACGCCGCCGTCATAGGCTCGCGCTCCAGGGGCCTGTCGATGAACTCAGCAAAAGGGAGGTCGGCAGGAGGTATGAACTCCACCACCCCCTCATCGCCAATGGCCTGGGGATGGGCCGGAGGGATGATGAAACTGAAATCGGAACCCTGGTTCAGCCCCAGCCTGCCCTCGATCTGGGGTTGGCTCAGCGGACCCTGCATCCGCAGATCGGTGTCGATGAGCAGGCGGCCGAAAAACAGCTCGTTTTGCCCCCTGGGCAGATCCATGGCCAGGAAATTCCGTGACGAAAGCATGAGGTCGAAGCGGATGTCGTCCATTTGGTCGATGTTCACCGTGCCATCGAGGCTCGCCCTCCTGCCGCTTCGGTCGACCAGGGTGAATTCGCTGAATGCAATACGTTGCCTGTCAAATATGATGCGTTCGTCCGGAATACGGTACGCCGCATTGACAAAGGCCACATGGAAACCGACCTGGTCAAAGTCAAGTGCACCGGTAAGGCCGGGTGCCGACAGCTCACCGTCCAGGCGAAGCTCACCCGAGAGCATCCCCTGCATCTGGCTAAGCTGTTCAAAAGTAAATGCCTCCAGTGTAGACAGGTCGAGCTGATCCAGACGCACATCCATGGCGATACTTGCCGGGGCTGCCAGATTCAGACTGCCCTCCAGGTCAAGACGGTTTCCGTAACCACTCACCGAAACCCTGGTGTGGTATACGGCCGGAGGTTTACTCTCCATCCACAGCTCCACATCACCGATTTTATTGCCCTCCACCCCCAGGGCATCTACCGTGAGCTCGGCCGACAGCAGCGGGGTTTCGAACAAGTGGGTAATGTCGGCCGAGGCATTCAGCACCCCGCTGACCAGGGGAGTTCCCCCGATCAGGTCGAATGCGCCCAGGTCGATATGACGAAGCCGGATTTCCAGGGGTTCCTCCAGATTGTCGGGATCGCCGCGGTGCAGGGCGATCTCCTTGCCGTTGCTGCTGATGTTTAACCGGTGAGCGGTCAGGTAGCGGGGGCCGAGGCGCAACAAATTGGCAGGATCAGCAACCCATTCCTGACGGTTTACCAGCAGATGCTGATCGAGTGTGAGCTCTGTCAAACCGTCTATCCGGCGCAGCCGGCCCGAAAGGTCGAGCCAGGCATCGCCGCGGTGGTCGTCGAACGAAAGGTTAAACTCCAGCACGTCCTGCTGTAGTTCTCCCATCAGTTCGACATTGGAAAGATCCATTCCCCCTGCCCTGAACGAGGGCAAGGCCAGGGAAACTTCCATGAGGCCGGGGTCTGAAGCAGCGCGAAGGTGAAGTTGTTGCAGTTCCCACCCCGTGGCTTCGGCATGGGGTATGTTGAGGTCGAGGCTCAGCATGGAAGTCTGACCGTCAAAATCTATGCTGAACCCAAACGCCTCATAGGTTTCAATTTGTGGAAGCAGCAATTCGGTAATATAAGGAGTAGGGCTCAGCTTGCCGTTCAGGGTGAATTCCTGATCGGCCGGAACCGGGATGCCATCAGGGGGACTACCCATCTCAAAGTATTCGCCCAGATGTGCTGCCAACAGGCCTGGAAGGCCAAGGGGTGAGATGCTGCCGTGATAGGCCAGTTCCAAAAAGGGAGCCGTAACATCCAGGCTGAAGTCCTCCCCGGGCATGCCGGCTTCCACTATCAGGCTGTCCAGCGAAAAGACCTCCCCCTCGTGGAATACATGGGTGTTGTCCAGACGGATAACACCCTCAAAAAAATCATCGGCCAACTGGCTGATATCAGCCGACAGATTGGTCTGCACCAAAATGAGATCGGAGGTCAGCATCAGTTCACGGGCATTCATATGCAGCAGCTCCCATTCGGCACTCAGTCGTGGGGCCTCCTCCCCCAGCTTCATGCCGGTATGGGCGATCAGTGAAAGGTGGTCGTCGCTGTATTCAAGCACCGACCGGATCTCCCCTCCGCTAAGGCTTCCCGATAATTCAAGACCGCGGTAGGTATACTCATTAAACCATACCGAATCGATCCTGCCTTCTGCCTCCATTTCCATCTGTATGGGATCGAATCCCCTTCCGCTGATAACAAAATCCGCATAAAGCTCTCTGATGAGTTCTTCCTCCCCCAGCAAGGCAATTGGCCTGGGTGCGTCCAGTTGAAACCGGGCTTCCCAGGCGGGTTCCTCTTCCCCTTGCCGTGTGGCCATTTGCAGCTCGAGCAGCAGGTTCGCCACCTCACTTTCAAGTCCGGCATCCAGCTCGAAATCGTAAGGAGTCCCGGAAAAAGAAAGCTCCCCGATCAGGGTATCGGGAAAAACCAGACCTTCCGGACGCAGGGTATCGGGAAGATAGGCCATCATTGCCGGGGGATGGCTCTGCAATGTCCACTGCGGGATGTCAGCAAACAGGCTGTCGAGCTCCGGATAGCCGCGTATGTTGGCGCTCAGGCCGGTGCTTAGCCGCCCCGGCAGTCCGATCAGGACCTCCTCCAGCCAAAGGTCTTCCAGGGTCCCGATGGCCCTGGCAGAGAACATCAGGGGGGGGGCCTGGGGATCGGGGAACAACACCTGCAGCCCAGGCACGAACACCATCAGATCTCGGCCCAGCAGGCCGCCCTCCAGCCGGATGTCGAGGGGCTGATGGGGAAGCGGCACCAGGTTTTGCCGCAAAAGCGGTGCTCCAATGTGCAGCCGTCCCTCCAACCTGCTTTCGGTGGTCTCGATGAGCAGGTCCTCCACGAGAGCCTCCCGGCCCAGGGCAATCCCGGCAGAGAGTTCTATCAGCGAAAAGCCACCGGCATCCCTGCCGGAAAAGTGCCGCAACCCGGCCCGCAGGCTGTCGGGGGTGAGCAGCAGATCCTCAATCCACAGGTCGACATCGTCAAAAGCAAAACTTTCGGCATCAAATGCTTCCCCGCTGCCACCGGCCAGCTTGTTTCGGTTCATGGACACAGAGGCCTGGTTCAGCCTCAGTTGGCCGGCCCACACAGTGACCGGGATGATCCCTTCCAAATTGAATTCCCCATCACCAGTGGGAGCAATTTCTTCTTGCAGGGGGCTCTCCCTCTGCCCGCCACCGGTGTAAAGATCGGCCACCAGCCCATCCACTACCAGGCTGTGCAAGGCAAAGTCCAGGCGGTCGATGTCCAGATCGCGGGGATTCAGGAGCAACTCCTCCAGCCAGAGGTCGAGCACCCTGTTACCCGCCTCGGCATAGTGAAAGCCCAGATTACCCAGACGCAGGCTACCCAAAAAGATCCGGGGGGTTTCGGGTGGGGGTTCATCGGGGCGAACAGCCGGCTCTCTGGAGGGTTCATCCAGGGCCAGGTCAATGGTCCCATCCAGGATGGCCACATCACCGAGGCCGAACCGCATTCCGGCAGGATCAAGCAATTCGATGGGAAGATCGATCCTGCCAATGCCCAGCCGGAGATCAATGCCCGCAAAGTGGTCGGCAAAGCGGAAGGAAACATTGCGCAAGAGGATGCTGCCGATGTCAAACTCCCAGTCTGCAGCCTGTTCTCCGGGCGTTTCCTCTTCGGGCGACCGTTCGCCGGGGTCATCCATTGCATCAGCAGGCTGATCTGCTGCAGCCACTTCCCCGGCAAGGGCCATGATGATCCGGTCTGTGTTGAAGAGGGTATCGGGATAAAGCCGGGTCATGGAAAAGCGGGCATCTTCCAGGCTCAGGCGGCGCAGATGCACCCGGTTACGCAACAGGGCCAGCACCCGCACATCTGCCTCCAGCCTCCCGGCATACAGCAGGGTATCGCCCTGCAAATCTTCGGCATAAATCCTCTCCAGGCTGATGGAAGCAGGAAGGCGAAGGGCCACCCTGCCGACCGTGATGGGGGCGCCAGTGCGTTCGGAAGCCATCCGGGCGAGCTGACCCGTAAGCCAGGTTTGTACGGGAGGAAGTTGCAGGGCGATTGCCACAGCCAGTATCAGCAGGAAGAGAATGAACAGCCCCCGCCCTGTCCACCTGAGGGCGGTTGTCAAATATCTTTTTATGGCCGGGGATGGATTTAACCGCATACAATTCGTTTGGGCAGGGTCTTCCACCAAGATACAAAATGTTGGGAAAAGTTTTCAACAAAATTTGATTTGCCAATGCACCCGGCAGGCATTACCTTTGAACAACCGCAGAAAGCTGTGGGGTAAAACCAGGGCAACGCATGGACAAAAACAAAAAAGACAGTGGTCGCCGCATCATATACTCTACCGATCCCTCTTTCGGGCAGGAAAGGGAAGAGGAGATGCAGGAAACCCCACCGCCCGCCTCACAGCGGCTCAGGGCGGGAATCAGCAAAAAAGGCCGGGCAGGCAAAACAGTGACCGTGGTGACAGGCTTTTCAGGAAACCCCAGAGATCTGGAGGCCCTCGGCAGGGAGCTCAGAAGTCACTGCGGCACAGGAGGATCGGTTAAGGAGGGTCAGATACTGCTGCAGGGCGATGTGCGGGATAAGGTGGTCAATGCGTTGCTCAAGGCAGGTTACCAGGCAAAAAAAGCCGGGGGCTGAGCCCCGGCCCTGATTCCTGAAAACCCCGACAGGACAACGGCCTATTCCCCTTCTCCTGTTTCGCGCATCGACAGGATATCGCGGTCAAACAGGTAAAGGTTGTTGCTGCCCAGCAATGCGAGCTTGTCGATGACGCCTTGCACCGAAGCCTCCTCTTCCATTTGTTCGTCCACAAACCATTGTATCCAGTTATGGGTGGCATAGTCTTTCTCATTCAGGCTAAGCGACACAATATCGTTGATGGCCGCAGTGACCATCTGTTCGTGCTCAAGCGAGGCATCAAACACTTCCCTGACTCCCGGAAAGTCTTTGGGCGGCTGGTCGATTTTCGGAACTTCGGCATGCCCGCCCCGTTCATTGATAAAAAGGATAAACTTCATCATGTGTCCGCGTTCTTCATCCGACTGGGCATAGAACCAGGAAGCAATTCCGGCCATTCCCCGGGTTTCGGCCCATGAAGCCATCGACAGGTAGAGCTGGGATGCATAGGCCTCCTTCGACACCTGTTCATTCAGTATTTTCAACATTTTTTTTGAGAGCATAGTTTCCTTGTTTAAATGTGGTACCATGGCAGCAGCAAGTCTGCATTTACGAACAACATAACAAAGCCGGTGGCATATTTGTTTGTATGGCAGAAAAAAAAACAGCGGGCGGCCTTTGAAACCCCACCCCTGGCTAAGACCGGCAATGCTCCAAAAAAAACTTCACGCTTATCGTACTATCTATCAGACCATTAAAAACTATACAGGAAAAAAAACGCTTTTTATTTGTTTTATTAACTCCTTTTATAGTATATTTGCGTATTCAAATACTGTTTTTCTTATTTATTGTATTTGCATTTTGAGTAAAATATTCCACATATCAGAGGCCGCCAGCATCGCCATTCACAGCATGGCTATGATATCCAGAAGCAATACCTTGCTCAATACCAAGCAGGTAGCCGCAAAGACGGGTTTTTCCAAAAACCATACGGCAAAGATATTGCAGCAATTGGCAAAAAACGGGTTCCTTCGATCGACACGGGGACCCCGGGGCGGATTTGTATTGGGCAAAAAAGCGGAGGAGATCAGCCTGATGGACATATACCGGATTATCGAAGGACAACCCGAGGAAACCGTCTGCCGGATGGATTGCGGCAACTGCCCTGTTGACACCTGCATTTTCGGTGGGCTCGATGCCAGATTCAGCGGCGAATTCAAACAATACATGACGGAAAAAAACCTGGCAATGCTTTGAGCAGGAAGACGGAAGACAGAGGACAGAAGACGGAAGGTAGTAAGTAGTAAGTAGCAGGTAGTAGGTAGGAAGAAGAAAGTTGAAAAGTTGAAAAGTTGAAGAGTTGAAGAGTTTAAGAGTTGAAGAGTTGAAGAGTTGAAGAGTTGAAGAGTTGAAGAGTTTAAGAGTTTAAGAGTT
>SL_3KL_010_SEDDRAFT_10004707_pt1 | contig 12331 bp, 15 predicted proteins | sample SodLakKL_010_SED_2_FD_10381 | JGI IMG/M metagenome (IMG submission 10381)
CTTTCCCTAAGTTTTAATAGGGGAGAGTTGTGGCAGGTTGGCTGGCTTTCGGTAAGTTTTCTTCTCTTTTTATTGTCCGGTATCTTCTGGATAGTTAGTGACATTCCAACCCAGTACAAGGTAAAAAAGCTCATGTCCAGCCTTAAACCAGGAGACCAGACACTTCCAGGTGAACTGATCCGCCTCCTTAAACTGCGTTGGTGGATCAGTATGGCTGGCATTGTTCCCCTGGTGATTGTTTTTATATTGATGGTGTACAAACCGGAAATCACGGCTGTAGCAGACTGGTTCAGATAGATGAACCTTTTGTAGATTATCATTTAAGGGATATTGCCCTGTTAACCTTATTACCCTGATGGCTTAAAGATTTAAATATCCCAAGCCGCAAAGAAACAGCACAAGAGGTTCAAGCTATAGTTTAGCTGTATGAGCTGAAAGTGATGTTTCTTATACCTTCAATAGCGTGATGCGACTATTTGAAAAATTTCTAGTTGACAACTGATCGGACAACATAGTAATATATAGTTACAAACAAACCGACAGTCGGTCTTAATTTTGGCAGAGACAAATACCCGCACGTTAGCAGGAGGCGAAAATGAATAAGAAGCTTAAACCGCAGGAGAGAAAGGGCCAGATCATTCAGATCGCGTTGCGGCTTTTTGCGGTAAATGGTTATGAAAACACCACTGTAAATAGCATTATTGAAGAAGCGGGAATCTCCAAGGGCGGGTTCTATCATCACTACAGCTCAAAAGAAGGCCTGCTTGAAGACATTGTTAAGATGCTTATCGGAGATATGGCAGCGATCTTTGAAGAGTTAGACGCTTGTAAAGAAATGAGTGCTCTGGAAAAAACCAATGAATATATCAGGAGAGTCAATGCATTAAAAAGCGATAAGCTTGTGGAGACTTCAGCTTTTCTTTCCGAGCTTTATTCCGGCGGTAAAAACATTCATTTGGAAAAAAAAATTTACGATTTTGCGCGGGAACACATTGCCCCCGTTATGAAACGGATAATTCTCCAGGGGATCAATGAGGGAGATTTTAAGACCGAATTTCCGGGAGAGGCAGCCGAGACTTATGTCAAGCTGTTCATCATGCAGCAGCAGGAGGTGACTGATCTTTTCTATGAAGCCCTGCAGGACAAAAACGAAGCAATACTGGAGAAAATCAAGCAGAAATATGCTTTTTTCCAAAAACTGCTGGAGGATACCCTGGGTTTGGAAAAAGGCTCCCTGGTTGTAGAAGAGGTGATGGGTAAAACTGCTGAACTGATGGGTAAAAAAATGTTCGATGGAAATAGCCCGGGCTGATATGACTCTGTTGTATTTTTTACGGACGAAGAAAGCAGGGTAAGTGAAATGCTTGTAGACCGGTTAAGCCGATCACTATTACGGGAGGCTGATTGAAGCTGGATAAATTATAGGAAAGAGGTGAAGAGAGTGCCTGTTATTGAAGTGAATAACCTGGTTAAATTTTATGGAAAGTTTCAGGCTCTTGACGGAGTTGATATGGAAGTAGCGAAGGACGAGGTTTTAGGATTTATCGGTCCTAATGGCGCCGGCAAAACTACCACCATTCGCATCCTGCTGGGACTGCTGCGCAAAAATGCCGGGACAACCAATATATTCGGCAAAGATGCCTGGGCTCATGCCGCAGAACTGCACCGGTCAATGGCCTATGTGCCGGATGTGGTCAATCTATGGCCTACTCTTACCGGAGGCGAAGTGATCGATCTGCTTGGTAAACTGCGCGGCGGCATTAATCACAAGCGGCGTGCCGAGATGCTGAATAGATTTGAGCTTGATCCCACCAAAAAATGCGGCACCTACTCAAGAGGCAACCGCCAGAAAGTGGCGCTGGTTTCGGCTTTCTCTTCCGATGCAGAGCTATTTATTTTTGACGAACCCACGGCGGGACTGGATCCCCTGATGGAGGCTGTGTTTAACGAGTGCATCCGGGAGTTTAAACAGATGGGGAAAACGGTTTTGCTGTCCAGCCACACCCTTTCTGTAGTGGAAAAGCTGTGTGACCGGGTCAGCATTATCAGGCAGGGAAAGATAGTTGAATCGGGAACCCTGGACGAACTGCGCCACCTGACCCGCACATCGATATCCCTGGAAACAGTCAAACCGATCACGGGATTGGAAAAGATTGAGGGTGTCTATGACCTGTCAGTAGAAAAAACCAGTGCCCGCTTCCAGGTGGAAAGTGACAAGCTCAATAATGTGCTCAACCACCTGGCCCAGTTTGAATTCAAGTCGCTGGTGAGCAGGCCACCTACCCTGCAGGAGCTGTTCATGCATCATTATGGAGACAGCTTCGATGGAGCAGAGCAGCAGGAGAAAGAGAGGGTTTCCTGATGAAAACAAGTGCTTTTCTGGGAACTGGGACCCTTGCAATGCTCGCGCTGAAGCGTGATCGAACCAGGCTTACCTTATGGATACTGGGGGTTGCTCTACTCTTTGGTTTCATGGTTGCTGCATTCAGTGAAATGCTGCCTACAGACCAGGACATAATCTATATGGCTACTGCGTATGGGGCCAATCCGGTCACGCGAATCTTTCTGGGGCCGATCTCCGGGGTCAGCCTGGGCGGCTTTTTAATGTTCAGACTCTCCACCATGTTCGCCGTGATAATTGCTTTCTTTGGTATCCTGACCGTTACCCGGCATACCAGGCATAATGAAGAAACCGGTTGCGAAGAACTAACCGGTTCCACCATGGTCGGCCGTCATGCCGGGCTGTTGGCGGCACTTATTGTGGCAGCAGCCGGGCTTATAATGCTGGCTGTGCTGCTGGCCCTTGCCTTTATCGTCAACGGACATCCCGTGCACGGTTCTTTTGCCGCCGGGGCCGCCCTGGGAGCGGTAGGAGTCGCTTTTGCCGGTGTGGCGGCAATCACATCCCAGCTGGCGGATACTACCCGAGGCGCCAACGGTCTAGCGGGCCTGGCTATGGGCGCCGCATTTTTGGTCAGCGGAGTAGGAAATATGCTCGGTGATTTCAATCCAGCCACGATCACAATTACCAGCGCCTGGCCGGTATGGCTGTCTCCATTTGGCTGGTACCAGCAGATCCATGCCTTTTATGATAATAACTGGTGGTTAATATTGCTCTTTGCGGCGTTTTTCGTTCTCACTTTGCAAGCGTCCTTTGCACTCAAGAACCGCCGGGATATAGGCCTGGGAATGATCCCTGCCCGCAAGGGACCTGCGGTCGCATCACCGGCTTTGTTAAGCCCCCTGGGGCTGGCCTGGAGGCTGCAGCGAAAACTGTTTATGGTCTGGGCAATTGCAGCCTTGGTGTTTGGAGCTGTCCTTGGCGGCGCCACCACCGAATTAGCCGAAAGAATGAGCGGCATGGAAAGGGCGGAAGTCCTTGGTGATATTTTTGATATGAGTGAAACTTTTGCCATGGCACTGGTGGCTATCCTGGGGCCGTTTGTTGTGTTTTATTCCGTGCAGGCCTTTTTGAGAGCAGTTTCAGAGGAAACCAACGGCCTGACAGAACCGATCCTGGCTGCGGCCGTAACGCGTCTGAAATGGTTCCTGAGCCATATAACCTGTTTTGTTTTGGGAACAATTGCTGTCCTCCTGGCATTGGGGCTTGGGTCTGCAGCTGCTTCCATTGTTGAGCCGGACATCCGGGTGTTAAAACTGCTTGAAGCAGCCATTATCCAGGTGCCGGCCATCCTGGTTCTGGCCGGGCTTATGATCATGACATTTGGTCTGGTGCCGCGCTGGAGCCCGGCTTTGGCATGGGCGGCACTTATGGTTAGCATACTGGTAGGACCCTTTTTTGGACCGGCCCTGGAACTCCCGTTGTGGGTGCAGAATATTTCACCGTTTACCCATGTGCCTGCTGTAACAGAACCGGTCAGCTTTGCTCCACTTATTGCAATGCTGCTGATCGCCGCCGTGCTTACAGCAATCGGCCTGCTGTCTTTCCGCAGGCGCAGTATGTTAACATAGACAGCTGTCTTTATAAACCAGGGATCATAAGCCTGTATGGGCTATCATTATCCTCAAAAAATCCGGCGCCAAAAATGCCGGTAATAACATGATCCTTATGCTTTGCTCTGAAGAATACGTAAATGAGCCTAAAGAGGTATTACAGACAGATTTTGATTTTACTGGTGCGATAGGGGAAGAGGGGTTTTATGAAGACTGAGCTGTGAGCGCTACGTAAACCTGGCCCAAATAAACCATTAATCAAAAAATGTTTCTACATCAACATCTAAGGCTTCAGCTAGCTTGATAATGGTGCGAATAGAAGGCTTCATTTTTTCTTGTTCAATTTCCGTTAAATGACTTTCGGCAATTTCGGCTTTTTTCGCTAACTGTTTAGTATCAAGTTCTTTATATATCCGAGCCACAAATATTTTTCTACCGGAAAAAAGCTTTTTCCTTGCCATCATAGACCCCCATACTATCCAGCACAATTGTTTTAGCAGGTGTTATTACTGAAGAAGTGTTTTGTAGCTCGATTTTGCCTTCTTTTCTTATCGCTCCTGCTATCGTATCTGCTGCAGCATTTGAATCAGAGTTTGCTGATGTCTTTAATTTTTCCTAAACTTTGTGGTTCCCCTTTTGTCAATATGTATAAACGATACAAATAGATGTTTATTTTCAATTATAGCATGGTAACGATACACAGAGCATAAACACAGTTTAAGTAATACTACAGGCAGCTATGCAATATGATTGGGAAGCAGGAGTTCCCGGGGGATGTGGAGTATTTAAGTTTGCACGTTAATTTTAATTGCAAAATATCTTATAGGTGGTAATGCAAATGAGTCCGAACCAGAAGTTCTTGAACCAATAGGAAAGGTTAGTGTAATAGAATTCGATGATGTCGGGCAATATTAAAGATAATATAAGTATAAGTTGAGACAGGCAGGATTATTTTAAAGCATTGATTAAACTGTTTATTAGGAAACAAAGTGGAGTCCACCATGGCTAAACCAGGAGAAACTATTGTCAAGCAGTATTTAGAAAGCAATGGGTTAATTGCCATTAAAATACCGGAAAGTAATATTAAAGTAGTTGACTTTGAAGTTCATGCAAAAGGGGAATTAGCTTTTTATTTGGAAGAAAAAACTCTTGAACTCACGCCTTTAGCTTGGAAAAGTAAAGATCCAGTTTATAACGCTATTGCTAAACATATAAAAGAAGCAGTAAAACAATTCAAGAGTGTGAATCCTGACAAAAGAGTTCCTAATGCATTAGCCATAACCAATAAGGATCCTAATAGAAATGTTAATCATCTATTTTCAACTTTAACAGGACAGGTAATAACAGCTAGTGGTAAGTTGCATTGGATCAATAACCTGAAATCAATTGAAGATGATTTATCTTTAATAGACTTGTATTTATGGTTTGACAATGACCAGCTTTCAGGTCACATCTGGGAGGGAGATTGCTTAGAACATCAAGATAAACTGACGTTTTTGCTGGGTTTAATGGATTATTATAATTAAAGACTATATGAGAGCATAACTGATGCAGCTCCTCACGGGTTATTTGCCAGGGGAGATCAATCAGAAAAGATGTAGAAACTCCACCTGATAAAAATGAAGGATATGATATAGATATCCATGTTCATAAAACATGGATAAAGTTGGTTAAACAGGCACTTTATTATTTTAAAAATAGGTCAGGCAGAGTGGTGCAAATTGTAAAAAAAAGGGCTGATTTGGAAAGTAATCTATAAACGCAACAATAAAAGTGGATCACTTTAATTTTAGCGTTTATAACCTGCAGACACAGACGGAGATTTCATGGCAATAGGGATCTATAATCAATACATCTGGGTTCATCCCGAATCGAAAGTTGTCATTGCCAAGAGTTCAGCATATCCTGATTACGATCTGGACGGAACTCTTAAAACAGTTAAAACTATAGCTATGTTTAGATCGATAGCTGAGGATATTACCGAACAATAATTTAGACTGAAGTATTGCATTCAATTTTTTAAAATATATTTTTGCAGGAGTTTTTGGATCTATAAAGAACTACTTGTAAAAATAATCAATATATTTTGACAAACTTATAATGAAAAAAAGGATTGATGATTAAAAAATGAGCTTAGCAAAGAAATAGGAAGGGAGGCAATGCAAGTGAAATCTTTACGTACGCCTGATAAATGTTTTGCCAATCTGCCTGATTTTCCTTACGAACCGCATTATCTTGAGTTAAGCAATGATAACCTGGGTTCTTTGCGTTTGCATTATATTGATACCGGTCCCAATAGTGCTGAAACCGTGTTATTAATGCATGGTGAGCCGACCTGGTCATTTCTCTACCGTAAACTAATCCCTATTATAAGCGCTGCTGGTTACAGAGTGATTGCTCCTGATTTGATCGGGTTTGGTCGCTCTGACAAGCCTGTCCGGCAGGAAGACTACACCTACCAGCGCCATGTCGACTGGATGCAGGAATTTATCGATCGAGCCTTGTTACAAAATATCACCCTGGTTTGTCATGATTGGGGAGGCTTGATTGGCTTACGCCTGGTGGCTAATAACCCGCAGAGATTTGACCGGGTTGTAGCAGCCAATACGACTTTTCCTACCGGGAATAAGAAGATGTCCGCAGCCTTTTTGAACTGGCAAAAGTTTGCTAAAGAAACCGATGATTTTGATGTTGGAGGAATACTCGGCCTGGGCTCTATAAAGCCCCTTTCACCAGAAGTAGTAGCTGCTTACAATGCTCCTTTTCCCGATGACAGCTACAAAGCAGGTGCACGTGTTTTCCCGTTACTGGTTCCGACCTCTCCGGACGATCCCGCCGTGCCGGCTAACCGCAAAGCCTGGGAAGTTCTACAAAAATTTGAACGCCCTTTTCTTACCGCTTTTAGTGACAGTGACCCTATAACCGGGGGTTGGGATCTCATCTTTCAAAAACAAGTTCCCGGAGCTAAAGGTCAGCCCCATGCCACGCTAAAAGAAGGAGGGCATTTTTTGCAAGAAGATTGTGGCGAAGAATTGGCACACTTGGTGGTTGGTTTTATAGGCAACTGCTAAATTTAAAGTGTCGTATGGTTAAGATAAGCACAATGAAACTTCTATTCTATGTTTCATAATCATGACCATATTTGGAGGATATCATAGGAGCATATTGTCAAAGCCGGTTTAATATGATGGCCAAATCCACTCCCATTATAATTATAACAAGGGAACTATATTATTAGTTAATGGTCTTAATCATTGGAAGGATTCATTCCGGTTCTTTTAAGATTCTTTGGAAGGAGGCATCTGGATTAATGAGGTCATGGGTTGCAATTTTAGTCTTGATTCTTTTATCACTGGTAGTCTTTACGGGGTGCACTAGGCAGGAAGAGGTTTTATGGGCATACAAGCCCATGATTTCCCTGGGCGATGATTTATTTGGAGAAACAGGCCAGACGAGACAAAAATTATTAGATGGATGGGAACTCGTTGGAGTAATTGAGCAGGAGGTTTCACAAACAGAACCCATGGTTAAAGGAGAAAAATACTATATTGCTAACTATCTTCCTGTAGGAACCGAAGTATATGGGAGTGAAGAAGAACCTGATGTGATTTATGCAAAATACAATGACACTTTTATTAAGTATGAATTGTTGGAAGAATAGTCAATCCTGATCTCAAAAACCCGCTGCTTAAATTTGTTAGCTGTAAAAAATATCAGGCACTGTGATTAGTTTTTAGCTTGTATTTTATCAAGCAGACTTATTACTTCTTCATTACTCGGGATATCTTTCATTGAGTTTCCGTAATGCAAATAGCGCAAAATGCCTTGTTTATCAATGATCATTTGTGCTGGCATACGACCAAGTTTAATCATACTAACTTTTTGCCCATATAAATCTGCTACTCTATGCTCAGGATCTGGAATGCCAATAAAGGGCATGTGATTCTCTTCCCAGTAATGAGCAAAGGGTTCTTTTCCCTCAGGCCCTACTGCAACAACAATTGTTTCTTTTTCTTGAAATAATGAATAATCTTGACGCAACTGCGCCATATGCTTTCGGCAATAAGGTCAAACAAAGCCCCGGTTAAAGACTAAGAAAATATTTTTTTGACCCCGGTAACTAGAAAGGGTAAATTCCTTTTCCTGCCAATCCAAGATAGAAAAATCTGGAGCTGCTTTACCCAGTTTAATTATCATGAAAACCTCCTTGCCTGATAATTCATTGAGCACTGTAAAGTCTTAATATTTTATTAGCGTTTCACTGGCTAGATACCTTCCTGAAACTAAAGCTGTTTTTCAGGAGGAAAAATTTCCACCAACAATTCATGATGTTTAATGAATCCCGGAATAAAAGAAGGTGCTTGTTCAGCTGACATATACATCACCTGCCTAATTCATTATAAATCTAAATCATAATTTACGGCTATGATTTGTCTTTGTTCATGATGAATTAAACAATGTAAAATCCTAAAAAGTGATCCAAAAAGGAATGAAGAAATCGTCCAAATGTGGTAATAATATAAGAAACTTCAAATATCTGAATTATTTATTATTTACGGCAGGAATTCTTCAAGATAGGTAGAATTAAAAATTTATAGTAATCAGATTATGTTACATAGTTACCTGTTTTAATTGTTTGGAAAATATTATCATATTAGGGGAGAGGTGAAATACATGTCTGAAGACAATCATGCGAGTATGATACTTGAGTTGGCTAGAGCATTCGAGTCTGGTGACCTGGATAAAATTTTATCTTTGTTCGATGATGATATTACATTTGTCAATCCTTTTGGTACTTTTGAGGGTAAAGCTGAAGCTGAACGTTTTCTATCCTGGAACTTAAAAAGTGTTAAATTTGAGAAGATAAGTGAGGAAGGGATAGGTATACTTGTACAAGGCAATAAAGCTTTTTATGATCACAAAGTAGTTTGTCAACTCGACGATACCCCTGCAGAGTTTTTAGTGATGAGTTCATATGAATTTAGCAATGGAAAATTTAAGCTTTGGAGGCAGATCTTTGATAGGTTATCAGTAGCTGAACAGACTGCGAGTGGATTTTTGCCCCAAAAGGCGGTCGGGGCGATTGTTCAGGCTGCTAGAAAAGGGTTGGATTAAATTTGGGTTTAATACGGTAAATAGTCGATAATACTAAAGTCACCTAAATAATATACACTTTCTTTGATTGGTATAACTCTGTTAGATTAGAAACAACGTCACAGATATACTAAAGCAAATAGTTTTCTTTATAGAATAAAACAAATAATTATAGCCCCCTGAGCACAACTCCCTCCGGGGGCTTTATTTATTAACAGCAGGATAAGTTTGATATGTCAATTTTTTAGATATACCCCATTTAATTCAATTTCAGGATTATATTTTGCAATAAAAAATAACCGGTTCTTGTCTTTTCTTGTTGTGATATCTATTAATCTTTGGCAAAAAGGACTTTAAAAGGTATGGCAATTATGTCTCCAATGATGTAGGTAGCAAATAGAATAGCGGGCAACAGAGCGTAGAGCGGAAATTGTCCAGTGAATATTAGTGGTATAACAATGAATAAAAACCATGCGGATTTATAGCAAAGTTGTAGAAAAAGAACTGGTACAAATTTAAGTGGAGATAACAAGCCGAATATGGAGACGATTGCAAATGCTAAAAAAGTACTGCCGGCAATTCCATAAACTATTGGTTCTTCGAATGGTATGCCAAATATTAATGAGATTAATCTGGGAGCAAACAGCATTCCCAAACCAAAACCTCCCGCACCGACAATTGTGTAAATATACATGCCTCTCAACCATTTAAAGTTTACTTTTGAATGATTTAACATTGTCTTGCTCCTTTCTCCAAGTTAATATATGGCTATAGGAGTTTGTTATAAACCTAATAATATGTTACCACAAGTTTACCAATATTCAAACTTGCATCAAATAACCAGGTAATTATTTTACTTTATCTTTGGGGTCGCCTGGATTTGGTTTTTGGTCATCCTTAAAAAAGTGTTCAAATTATAAGTGTTCGCCACACCTCAGGATAAGAAAATAGTTAAGGATCTGGGGTTGCCATGCCAAATCTAGTTTGGTGAGCATCGATAAAAGAGCCCTGTCTTTTATAAGACAGGGCTCCAGTAAATTAAGGGGGGACCTGCAATTAATCCACGATATCCATAATTTTACCACAGCAGATAGGGATTACCTCACCTGCTTTTAGACTGATCAACTTATTACAGGTTTTACAATAAACACTTTCATCACGGTCTACTCTCACTTCGGTAAAAGAGCTATCCTGGGGGTTAACTCCTTCAATATAAAAAGAAGCGCTCTTGTTGCCTTTTTCAGGGATATACTCTCCCACCGGGACCAACTTTCCACTGTCTCCAACACAATCGATCAAAATTTTCCACAGGGCAGTAAGCTTGGCTTTCTCATCATCATTTTCAGGAGCTAAGGACACCTGGCTTTTTACAATATCAATCTTAATAGCTGCTCACTCCTTTCATTTAATGTATGTATAGCTGACTGGATCAAAACGGGCTGATACTTAAACAGCTGTTGTTGATAATTGTATCATAATATTAAAGTCATAACAATTATTACTTTATGCAAAATTAAATCGCTATTGATCACGTGAAGTCTCAGCTGCCTTATGCAATAACAGGAGGAGCAGTTGCAATTGTCGGTTTTATTGTCGCAGGATATACCAAAAATGCATTGTTAAGCCTAATACTCTCGCTGCTCGTTCTGCTTGTGCATTTTATCCAACTCAAGGTCAAATTCCGGCTCTCCAATCACTACCAGGCCCAGGTCCCCGTTAACGGTTAGCAAATCTCCTGTTTCAATCAGCTCAGTTGCCCGGCTTACCCCGTTAACAGCCGGTATCTGTAACTCCCGCGCGATAATCGAAGAGTGAACAAGCATCCCGCCACGTCTCTCCACAATACCTGCAGCCAGGGAAATGATAAAGGTCATTTGCGGTTGCACTGCATCAAAAATTAGGATTTCTCCTTTTACCACTTCTTTGAAATCTTCCAACGAGCGGATAACCCTGGCTTTTCCAGTAACCATACCGCTTGATGAGGGTTGTCCTACCAGCTGTCTCGGCTTTAACGAAACGTTTTTTTCTTTAAGCACAGTTTCTTTATTAACGGGCGGGTTATAAGTCTTCTGGTTTTGCAGGCTTTGCAGGATTGCCGGCCAGTCATCGAGGTTGATCAGATCAGGTGCTTCCTTCACTAATCCGTCTTTAAGCAGGCGGTTCAGGGCTTCTTTTAAATAAAGGTAAAGCTGGTTTTCCAGCTTGCCCAGTAAAATGTTTTCATCATCACGCAGCTTCCAGCTTAGACGGCCGATCCTGAGCCAGTTCAAAGCCTCATCTCTTCTTTGGGGGCCCGCTTTATCAAGGTAGATATTCTCAAGTTCTTGTTTATTTGCCAGGGTTTCGGAGTAATCTTTTTTGTCTAATATAGTGGAAAAGTCTTTCCGATAAAGTTCTAAGTTAATGAATTCTTGCAGATTATTATGCCTGATAAAGGCCAGGTAGCTTTCTGCACTGATGCAGAAGCCGGAAGGAACATGAAAACCTCTTCTCATACATAGCGAAAGATTGCGGGCTTTATTGCCCAACAGTTCAGCGGGGTAGTCAAAGGCCTATGCAAGGGAGACTATGAAGGTTTGCCGGGTGCCCACTGGTAAACCTCCTGAAATCTTCTCACGTAGAAAAAGCGAATAATATCGACCAGGATCAGGCATGATGAAGGTGACTTGATAAACCTTTCCAGGTAGCTGTGCCTTTTGATCAGCAGGTCTGACCAGCGCTCTATTTCTCTTGAGTCTTCAAGAATACTTGCTGATCCGGTAATAGTTATAGCCCTGACCAGGTTTATGCTTTCAGGCTGCTGGTCGCGATTATCAATCATCAGGGAAACTTTTTTGTTCTTGCTGATCAGATCATATTTCCTGGTCTGGGCAGGGGTAGAAAAAATAAGCTGAGTGAAGTTTTCACTGACAGCGAAACTAATTAAATTAGTGTATGGTTGGCCTTCGCCCTGGGTTGCCAGGACAGCAAAAGGCTGCTCCAAACAGAGTTCCTTTATTTCGGTCTCTACCTGGGTCATGGCATTTTCAGTATTTCCGTTGGTGACATCTATAAAGATCGGCTCATCGTATTTTTTTCTCATTGCCATACCTCCATGTAAAAACAACATCGGAAAGTTATAGTATCAATTCGACGGCAAACATTGATTGCCTTCTCTGGTTTAAACAAACATTATTGTTTAGCAAACCTTTTATATGTCACTGGTTGAGTATCTCAGATCACTTAGAAAAGAGAGGTTGGCTGCAGTAGCTTAGCAAATTGTCTATAAAAAGGTTGACGTCCC
>SL_3KL_010_SEDDRAFT_10004708_pt1 | contig 12331 bp, 7 predicted proteins | sample SodLakKL_010_SED_2_FD_10381 | JGI IMG/M metagenome (IMG submission 10381)
CTGTACAGTCGTGTGTTGTATTGTTTGTGGCTGTAGAGCAGGGAAAAAGTTATCAGTTACTAAATATATTTGAAATGGCCAAATATTAAAATGGAATCCTAAACCAATGTTAGTATAATTTTGATGTATAATAGAATAAGACAATGAGGCTGCAATTGCATCAACAGGTTGAATGCTATATGCTAAAGTATATGAAGGATATAAGGTTCCTTTAAAGAACTGACCTTGCATCATAAGACCTGCTTTATGTATATGTCCAAATTTGTAAGTACCTGATAATAGAACCTTAGTTGGCAAAGTTGTCATATAACTGTCTGTAGTTTCTTCAAACTCAAAAACATTACTAAGAGTGTCAGTTAGAGTTGAACCGATATCAATTCCATCATCATCATTATTGTTATTGTTATTGCTGTTATTATCACTGGTTCTAAAAATTGGAAAATCATAAAAATCATCAACATCAAACCCTGCAAATTCAAACTCACCATCAAGCTTATAATTGCTTACGTCTGTTTTCCAGTTAATAAATCCTAAATCTATAACACTAAGTCCGAATTCAAATATTCCATCAATGTCATAAACAAAACCTATATCAAAAGCAGCTCCAAGATTATCAATGTTTAAGAGATAGTCTTCAACAGAAAAGTCATCTCTATCATCTACGTTCATAAATGTTTCTTCACCTTCGTCATCAGTACCGTTAAAATCTATATTAAAAAACGGTTGAGACATATTAACCAGCATATCTGAATTTAATGTAAGAGCGTAAAAGTCATGACCTGTATGCAATGTAATATCTGATCTGTCAAAATTAATATTAGCTTTTCCAAATAGTAGCTTTGCTCTAAGACCTGCATTAAACTCGTTGGTAAAATCTCTTGAGAATCCAAATGCATATTCTCTGTAGTGGCTAGCATCAAGACCTAGTCCTCTAAATTCTGCAAGCTCATCATTTTCTCTGAAAGGATCATTTCCTTTTAAAGCAAAAAAGAACAAATCATCAGAATAATCAAAACAAGTTGATACTTTTTCTGTTAAATTAAATGAAAAATAAGTTCGGTTATTTTTGAATCCAAAAGCTAATATTTCATGATGGTAATTAATTCCTAACATGTTATTAGAGCTAAGTTTTGAAAGCATGTTATCTTGATCCCAGTAAAAAGGTTTATCAAGACTACTGTCATATTTCAATAAATCACCCGGTTTAAATCCGGTAAAATCATATCCTAAATGCAAACCAGATAAGCCGGGCATGCCAATATATGCATTAGGGTCAGGTTGAAAAGCCGGATTAGTATAAGTTGATTGAGGAATGCCTTGTAGCCAATGGATTGTTGAAAACTGTTGCGCTTTTATATTTGCAGTAAATATTGGCATTCCAATAATTATTGCAATTAGAATGATTTTTCTTGTAGTTAAACAAATATTTTTCATATGCTCAATATGTTATTTAATTTATTAATTTAAGTTAATCAGATTTTATATTATATTTCAATATCATATTTCATTTTTACTCTTGCTCCCAGCTGTAAATCTATAGTATAATGGTCATATATTTTTACAGTAAAAGGATCTGCAGTTTTTGTAGAACTATTTGTTTCAGTGTTTGCTTTAAAAGAAATTACAATTCTTTCAGCATCTGCTACACTATTTACAGTCTCATCATCAAAGAACATAACTGTTTCACTTAATTTATGTTTTTTGACAATTCCATTTTCATCAACTTTTGCGGATTCAAAGATATCATTATTTTTTATTTCATAATAAACATTTTCATAATTAATATCCATAAATTGAATTTTCATAGATATAAGATCTACCGGAAATCCATTATTTACCCTAATTTTAAGCTCAAGCCATTCAATTATATCAAAAACTTCATCAACCTGATCAAATAAAAACACCAGTGTATCACGTAGCCAATATCTTTCTAAGCTACCTTCTAATGGTAGATGAATTTCAACATTCAAATCATATTTGCTGTCGTGCATAACAAAATTATCAAGCTTCCCTTGATATCCATCAGGATTAATATCTCCTTGAATCTGTAAATTAACAGCTGTTGGATGAATGCCAAGTAGTTCATCCATGTTTGTATTGCTTCTGTCAAAAAGCAGTTCAGTTATAGTTGAATCTCCCGGATTTTCAGGAATATTTATTCTCCATGGATTATTGTTATGAAATTTTTCACCATCAACATCTACTTCAGCGCCATAATCATCTGCTCCTTCAAGATCATTATAGAAGAAAAATCTGTTAATATGAACATCAAGCGGAAGACCAAAAGATGTAACAGCACGAACATCAATGTATGGTTTTTTAAAGAATAAATTGCGTAAGCCTGCGTCATCAAAAATGCTAAGACCTATATGACTGTCATCATATTCAAAATCTATACCTTCAATAAAACCTTTAATAAAATAGTAGTCTATTTCTTTTATAGTTTGTTCAAAGACTATTTCATATGGAAAATCAAATTCTCCTATTCCTGTTGGTGTAATTGCGCATATTATATCAATATAGTTTTTGTTTTTTTGTTCGTCATATTCAAAATCAAGTGTATATCCGGCAAGTGAAGATTCGGTTTCAGTTATGTTATTTTTTACCGGGAATCTGTGTTTAAATGGATTTCCGTTGTCATCCCAAGAATTTGGTATTGTCATTTCAACTTCTAACTCCCATCCATCTTCTATAATTTCAGTTGCATCAATATAAAAGTCTAGAACCGCTTCAATGAATTCAATTTCATCAACTATTCCGGGACCTTCATATTCAAAAGGAAAGCTAATAGTATATTTTGTAGAAGTTGAGTTAATTTTATTAAAATCTATTTTAAAAGTATTTGAAGAGGATACATCTTCCATTGCATATAAATCCGAAGCTTCCATTGTGTATATATTTCCTCCGTAAACAAAGCAAACAAGATTTTCATCGTCAACATAAATACCTTCTTCATCATCAATACCGACAATATGATCAACGGTAAGAGTAGAGTTTACAGCAGGTATAGCAAATATTGGTCCGTAATTAAAGTCGTTAATATTATCTTCATCTTTAAAAAGATCAAAGTAGCTATGATCACAGGAATAAAAAAATATAGAAATCAGCAAAGATACTACAAATAAGGGCTTTTTAGGATATATATATATTAGTAGATTTTTTGTCATCATTGAAAAAAATACTTTAAGTAAAACTATATTCACTATAGCAGTACAAAATAACAAAAAAAAGATAAACAAACCAAAATAATTATTATATAAAATTTAAACATTAAATAAAATAAAATCAGCAATTAATTGTTTTTGACTGATTATCAGTTTTTTAAGTGTTTATTTGAAAAAGTATTTATTATATAAAAAATAGTAGCAATGTTGCATTTAGTGCTATTATTGAACTCATACTTATAATAACAGGTTTTCTTAAGCTTTTATCAGCCAAAAATATTGAGTATCCTGTTTTTATAAGATTTGTGCTAATTATTGCTTGAAAAGTTGCTAATGAAATAACGTTTATGCTGACTTTATATGTTTCTTGAAATAAGTTTAAAAGGAATGGTGTAACATCTGTAATTCCCACTAACCAGCTTAAAAGATTTAATCCTCTGATACCAAAACTTTCAATAACGTAATAATTCAAAAAAGAAAAACCTATAAATAAAAGAGTAAAAATGATAGCTACTTTAAATTCTAGGGGGTTCTTGTCATCTAAAGTATTATCTTTTTCAGTTTTTTCTTTATTATTTTTAGAAAAAAACAATATTCCAAAGCTAAACAAAGCTGAAAAAGCTATCATTATTAAAAATACCGGGAGTGTATAAACAGCAAGTTCTTTGTTAAAAATAGCCATCAATAACAAAACTCTAAGATACATCATTGTTATAGATAGGATTATTGCAGCAGCATATTGCCTTGATTCATTAAAGTTCTTTGTTTTTTTGCTTTTTCTTGACAAAATGATTGTTGCAGCCGTACTGCTGTATATTCCGCCTAAAATACCTGAAACGATTATTCCTGATTTAACAAAAATAAATTTTCTTAATAAGTAGCTCATGTATGAAATTGCAGATATTACAACTACTGATATCCATACATTGAAAGGAGTTATGTTTATAAAAGGTACTATTTGCTTATCGGGTATAATAGGCAAAATAACACCTGCTATAATTAAAAATTTTGCAAGAGTTATAAATTCGTCTTTGTCAAATTTTTGAGATATTTCGACAAATGAGCTTTTCATTTCCGATAAAATTAAAACTGTTACTACAACAAGTATATATAGCCAAGCTGGTTGGGTTATTACTAATGGGGGAATACTGTATGTTATAAGACCAATGATTACTGTTGTCATTCCAAACGTATTCTTTTCTTTTAATTTGAAGATATAATAGATGACTAAAAAAGCACTTAATGTTATCCATCCCACCAAATATGGTATTAATGATTTTTCATCAATTATATATAATAAAAACCCTAATATTCCTATAAAAGTAAATGTACGGTCTGTACCAAATACGGTAAACTCCTCTTTTGCACTGTGTAATCTTCTTTGAGCCAATCCAATCACAAGTGATAGAAGAGTTACAAGAACAAAATTTAATAATGTTTCAGGTATAAATTGACTTATCTCTAACATTGTCCTATTTAATTTTTATAAAGTTTTTTTGATTAAATTATTCTAGAGTTTTGTTCTCTCGTATTAATAAGTGATTTGAAACTCTATCTTTATTACGTAATTGAATAATATAAGTTTTGTTATTTGTTTGAGGAATATCAAAATTCATATTATAATCTCCTGTTTTCAGAAATTCATCATGTAAAATTTTTATCAATCTTCCTTGTATGTCAAAAAGCTTTATTGTATAGTTACCCGGGGTTTTTGCATAAAAATCAACATTTATATTATCTTTGAAAGGTACGGGATATACTTTAAAGTTTTGAACTTGATTATTTGTTTGGTTTATATAGTTTATACCATTATTATCGTCATCAATTTTATGATACAGTTCATAAGCTTTTTTTGCGGTATTCTTTAGGTTTTCAAGATGATTACCTGCGAGAATTCCAAAAACGACATTAACGGTATCTCCCGGCGATAATGCGTATGGGCCGGTACTTACTAATGTGCTAATATCATTGTCTGCATCATAAAATCCGGCACTTGAGCGGTTGCTTTTAAGAGCTGTATATTTTTCAAATCCTGTAAATCCGCTATTAATATTAATGCTTCCTCCAAAACCTTCATTATCAAAGGCGTAATGTATAAAATTTCCATCACTGATAAGACTAATTCCTTTATAAAATCCTCCTGTGGCAGAGTAAGCATAACCCATTTTAGTTTCATGATCAAAAGTTGCTCTGTGTTGCTTGTTATCTCTTATTTGCCAATCAGCAAAAAATCCTGTATAAAAGCTTGTTATATCATTTTCTCCGGTATTTATAATATCATACTCAAGAATTATAAAATTATCATTAGGTTCTTCTTCCCATGCATAAGCGTATTGTTCGATTTTAATATCCAGATTATATTGATATTCGGGGTCATCTTTAAAAATTCCTTTAAATTCATAATCTGCAATATTTGTATTTTCTACTTTTCTGATATTTTCAACAGGAATGAAAAGCTCGTTAAAAGAGCCTTCAGCAGGTCCGTAAATATTGTCAACTACATTGCTTGGACTTTTTCCTGCAATTAGTCCTGCACATTTAATCATTGAAAACCCGCTATCGAATAAAAAACCCAATCCTTGCTGGTAATTAGGGTAATTATAACCCAAAGTTCCTCTGCTTGTTAGTGAAGTTGCTATTCTGTTTACGTTAATGTTTATATAATCAATATTAACAAAAATGGTAAAATATTGTTTTGCTTTATAATCATTATTATCTGTAAATCTTAACTCAAAATCTATTTGATGATTTATGGGTATATTTTCATTTAGATGAACTTCAAATGGTTGACTATCATTTGTTAAAGATTCCATTGTGCCAATTTCACCGGTGTTGAATATATTGCTTAATATTTCAATATAAGGAGAAGAAGAGTATAATTCAACCTCAATATTGTCTGAGTGAGCAAGAAAATTAGTAAAAGTTCCGGTTATTTCCATAATATCATTAGCCCTGTAAAGCGTATATTCTTCAGGACTGTGTCCATGTGCTGTAAGTTTTATTGCAGGGTTGTGAGATTCTGTTAATGCTCTGTAAAGATTTAATCTTCCTGCACCAAGAAGTTCTTTATAATCCGAGTTTTCTGATATTTCATAGATATTATCAGCTGTTACTTTCATAAGTTGAGCAATTTGCAGAGCGTTATAATCATGGAAGTATGATCTTAATATAGCTGCAGCTCCTGATACAACGGGTGCTGCCGTTGAAGTTCCTCCTGAAGCTACGTATGATCCGTTTTGCCATGTCGAAAAAATATTATTCCCGGGAGCGCTTATATCTACAGTAATCCCATAACTGGAAAATCCTGCTTTAATATCATTTTCGTCTGTTGCAGCAACACTAAACACGTTTTCAAAAGCTGCAGGATATATAGGTCTGTCATTGTTTGAATTACCTGCAGCGGCAACAACCAAGACATCTCTATTAAATATAGCATAATTAATTATATCCAATGCGTAAGGTCCGGGGTTTATAAATCTTCCCCATGAACAATTAATTACGGAAGCTCCTCTGTCTGCTGCATATACAATACCTTCATAAGCCATGGTAAGACTTCCATATTCATCATCAACTTTAACAGGTAAAAATTTGCTTTTATAACCGGTACCGGCAATACCTGTACCATTATCTGCTGTTGCTGAAGAAATACCTGATACATGAAGCCCATGCCCACTGGAATTATACTGAGGCATATTATTTCCTTCACCAAGATCCCATCCGTAAAAATTATCAACAAAACCATCATTATCACTATCTTGTCCATTAATAGGATCATCATAATTATATTTGATACTGTTTATCAAATCCGGATGGTATAAATCTGTCCCCGTATCTACTATACCTATAACAGTATTTGTATCCCCAACTGATATTTCCCAGGCGTCAAATGCTTGAATTTTTTCCAAATAGTACTGATTATTTATCAGCGGGTCGTTTGGTACATGCTGTAAAAGTTGGGGAATATAATGAGGTTGAACATACTCCATTAAACCGGTATTATATAACTCATTGATAGCATTTTCAATATCTTCTTCTTTAGGGATATCCATGTAATAAATCCTTGATAAATCAACAAGTGGCTGACCGGTTTCATGAAACTTATTTTCCGGTGGTGAATGTGTTGGAAATCCTCTCCTGATATTTGTACCCTCTATTTTTTCAAATACCTGTTCTAATTTTTTTGGCATTTCATCTTTTGATTTTATAAAATCTCCGGTTTTTTTATCAACTTTAAATATAACACGACCATTAATAAAATCACCATCATCAACATAGTCAGGCAAACTAAAATGTGGTTGTTGCCCAAATGTTAATATGGGAATAATCGTTATTGCTAAAAAAAATAATGTTTTATAAATAATTCTGTGTTTGATCATAAGATGTTAAAAAAAAGGTTTTTATTTAATATATTACTTTATACTATTTTATAACTGCTAAATTAATAATTTTCTTTTAATTAAACCATTTTTTACTTTGTAAATGCAAGCATTTACAAAATATAATTTTTAATAAAGCTCATTAAAGTATGGAATATCTTCAAGAAAGGTATATTTCCCTTTTTGATAATCAATTTTACAGCAATAGTGTTTTAATCCGTTGGTCATAGTCAGGTATTTGACTTTCAGAGGAAAGTTATATCTAACGGCTTGATCAAAAACACTTTGATTAAGGTTAATTTTTGTTGATTTACATTCTATTATCATTACAGGATTGCCATTATTGTCATAAATTATAGCATCACATCTTTTTTGCATAGAATGATATTTTATTGATGCTTCAACAATTATTAATGATGGCTTATATTTTTTTTCTTCGGTTAAAAATTTTAGAAAATTTTGCCTAACCCACTCTTCCGGAGTTAATGCTACATGTTTTTTTCTAAAAATATCAAAAATTGTTGTTCTTTTGCTATCTTTTTTTATACAAAACTCATATTCAGGAAGATTCAGGTTTGTCATAGTGCTGTTTGTTAGCAAAATTTTTAAAAAAATAAAATTTTCAATAAAAATACACAAAAAAATTAAAAATCTTATTTATAATTGTGTAAGTTTGCTGTAATTTTAAATATGATATGATATTATAGAAATTTATACTGTTTTAATTAAAGAACTTAACTAAATGAAAGTTTCAAATATAATTAAAGAAATTGATAATAAGATATTTCATCCTGTTTATTTTTTAATGGGAGAGGAGCCTTATTATATTGATTATATTTCTAATTATATTGAGAAAAATGTATTGAGTGATTCAGAAAAAGAGTTTAATCAAACGATTTTATATGGAAAAGATACCGATTTAAAAACAATAATAAGTTATGCTAAAAGATATCCTATGATGTCAAATCATCAAGTTATTATTGTAAAAGAAGCTCAAACTATAGATCGTTTTGAAAGCAAAATATCTGATTATATTAGCTACTTTGAGAATCCTCAAAAGACTACTATTTTGGTATTTTGCTATAAGTATAAAAAAATAGACGGCAGAAAAAAGACTGCTAAAATCATAGATAATAATGGCGTATTGTTTGAAAGTAAAAGAGTTTATGATAATAAACTTCCTGATTGGATATCTGGTTATATAAAACAAAAAGGCTATAATATTGAACCTGTTGCTACTCAATTGCTTGCAGATTATATTGGCAATAATCTTTCAAAAATAGTTAATGAAACAGAAAAACTATTTATAAGTATTGATAAAGGTTCAAAGATTACACCGGCAATAATTGAAGAAAATATTGGTATAAGTAAGGATTACAATGTTTTTGAATTTCAAAATGCCATTGGCGAGAAAAATGAGTTAAAAGCCTTTAGAATGGTTTACTATTTTGTCTCTGATCCAAAGAATAATCCTATAATATTTATAATTTCAATGCTTTACAATTATTTCTCAAAACTCTTAATATATCACTCCTTAACAGATAAGTCACAGCAAAATGCAGCTTCTGCGCTTTCTGTTAATCCTTATTTTGTTAAAGATTATAAAAATGCAGCTATGAAATACCCGGCTTCAGCAATTTTAAGAATTTTTTCAATATTAAAAGAGTATGATCTTAAGTCAAAAGGAGTTGGAAATGTTAGCGCTGATGAGGGTGAGTTGTTGAAAGAACTTACTTATAAGATATTAAATAAAAAATAATATAAAACTGATTATTAACTAAAATATATTAAAATGAATTACTTAGATATTATATTTATTGTTTTATTGATTGTAGGAGCTTTACAAGGATTTTACAGGGGTTTGATAATCGAGATTACCTCTTTAGCTGCATTAGTTTTAGGTGTTGTATTTGGTGTTATATTTGCCGATGTTTTTACCGTCATCATAAGAAGTTTTTGGGATGTAAGTGAGTTTGTCACAAAAGTTATAGGTTTTATAATTATATTTTTAGCTGTTTTATTTGGGATTAGGTTTTTAGGCAAATTAATTGAAAAAGGATTTAAATTTTTGGCATTAAACATTTACAATAGGATTGCCGGTCTTTTGATAGGTATATTTAAAGCAGCATTTATTATTAGCGTGGTTTTAATACCCGTAAATGTTATAAATAAGGATGCAGATTTCCTTTCAAAAGAAAGACAAAACAATAGCTTTTTTTATAAACCAATATCAAATCTTGCACCGTCAATTTTGCCTGAAAGAGATTTTATAATTCGCATTACTCAAGCAGAAGATGATAGTGAAGATAATAACAATTTATAATATACTTAATAACATATTATTGTGAAGGTCTTATTACTAAACCTGCCTTTTATTTTTGAGAAGAAGAGCGATATCGTTTTATCGCACTGTCTTGGAATTTTTCAAATAGCATCTTTTTTGAGGGATAATGGCTGCGAAGTTGTCATACTTGATGCACTACAGGAGGGTTTTGATAAAATTGAAAAATACAATAATAATTTTTACAGGGTAGGCTTAGGCGATGATGAAATTTTATATAAAATTGATGATAGCTTTGATCTTATCGGACTTTCTGTTCCTTTTTCTCACCTTGCGAAATTGGCGCATGATTTGATAGACAAGATAAAAACCAAATATAATGATATTCCGATTGTTATAGGTGGAGTTTATCCAAGTTCGCAACCTGAGTTGGCAGTTCAGTCAAAAGCTGATTATATCATTACCGGAGAGGGTGAAGAACCTATGCTTTCATTGGTTAATTACTTAAAAAATAAAACATCAAAATTACCTCATAGCGTTGTTAGTAAAGATTTTAATGATGCTAAAACGCATATAACTAAAGATATTAACGTGTTTTCTTTGCCTGCAAGGGATTTGGTGGATTTTGAAAAATATCTTGTTCGTTCCCCGAGAAATGTAAGAGGATGGAAAAGTGCCAGCATTATTACATCAAGGGGTTGCCCTTACGACTGCGAGTTTTGCGCGATACATCCTGTAAGTGGCTATAAATGGAGACCCTTCTCCTCTGAAAGGGTTTTGAAAGAAATTAATCATCTGGTTGATAACTATGGCGTTAACAATATTGAAATTGAAGATGATAATTTTACAATTGATCAGAAAAGAGTAAAAGAAATTCTTAAAGGGATTATTGACATAAATAAAAACAAGCAATTTTTATCATGGCAGGCATTGAATGGATTAAGAATTGACACCTTAGATGAGGAGCTTATTAAACTTTTTGCAGAGTCTAATTGTAGACATTTAAATATTGCGTTAGAGCATGGTGATGAGGAAATGTTGAAGATTATTAAGAAGAAGCTTGACCTTGAAAAAGTATTGCATGTTGTTGAACTTTTGAAAAAATATAATATTGACTCTCATGTTTTTACAATATACGGCTATCCGGGAGAAACAAAAGAGAGGTTTAATAATGCACTTAATTTTTATCGCAAAATAAAGAAAATAGCTCCCAATATTATTTTCAAATTTTTTATCGCTCAGCCATATCCAAATACAAAACTTTTTAAAAATGCTGTAAAAAACGGCTATTTGCCGGCAGATATGTTTTCCGATATTAATAAAATCAGCAGCTTTTCAACTGCTAATAAAATATGGATAACCACTCCTGATTTTGATAAAAGTGAAGTGTTAAAACGTAAGAAAGTATTGCGAAAAACACTATTCACACCAAAGGAATATTTTATGCAATTAGTACGCGAGAAAATGCCTGACCCGATTGTGGATAAATTATACTCGCTTTATCATCTATTAGCTAAGATGAAAAAAAGTTCACGGTAGAGTAGAAAATTTATAAAGTAAAAAGTATAAAGTATTTCTAGAAATAAGTTTTGATTTTATTTACTCAAATTATTCTTAGAGATTGAAATTAAATAGAGTCCTGTATAAGTTATAGCACCATTTAACAGCAGTAATTCAAAGCCAAATTGATAGCCCAGAAACAGATATTCGGAAAAATTGCTTAAAACAAAGCAAATAGCAGGGGAGAGGATGCATATTAACGGAACAAACCTGTCTTTAATCTTTCTTTTTGAAATTAATCCGAAGAAAAACAATCCTAACAAAGGACCATAAGTGTAGCCGGCAATAGTAAAAAGTTGGCTTATCAATGCAACATCGTTTATAAGTCTGTAGCCAACTATTATTAAAAACATCAAAAGTGCAAATAATGTATGAACAACGTATCTTGTTTTTTTTATTTGATTTTCGCTGATATTTTCTTTTCGTTTCAAACCTAAAAAATCAATACAAAAAGCTGTGGTAAGTGCAGTTAGCGTTCCATCAGCGCTGGAATATGCCGCCGATATTAAACCAAATAAAAATGTAATACCTGCTGCTATTCCTAAATACTGAATAGCTACGGTTGGAAATAAGTCATCGGAGTTTTGTGGAATACTTAAACCGATTTCTCCAGCGTATAGATATAAAATACCTCCTAGAAATAAGAATATTAAATTTACAAATATTAAAATACCTCCGAAACTTATCATGTTTTTTTGAGCATCTGAAAGTTTACGGCAGCTAAGATTTTTTTGCATCATATCCTGGTCAAGACCTGTCATGGAAATGGTAATGAACATTCCTGCAAGGAATTGTTTAATAAAGAATCGCGGATCTTTTATATCAAAAACAAACATTTTTGTATAACCTTCTGCTTTAACACCTCCAATAAGCTCAGGTATGCCTTTGCCCATTTGATTACTTATAAGAAATATTGTTAGTATTACAGCTAAAAGCATAAAAGTTGTTTG
>SL_3KL_010_SEDDRAFT_10004709_pt1 | contig 12323 bp, 12 predicted proteins | sample SodLakKL_010_SED_2_FD_10381 | JGI IMG/M metagenome (IMG submission 10381)
GCGGCAGTTCTCCCCATCACTCCTGCAACGATCAGGTGATCCGGAGCAAGAATTCTGTTGATCCTTGCGGCATCCCCTTCATCGAAGACAGACGGGCCATGGAATATGCAGGTGAGGGGTCGGGATCGCATCTGATCATTGTATGGTGATTCTCCGGGATAGTATTGTGGATTGATAACACCTGATAAACAAAAAGTATTAATAAATAAAACACTTATATAAAAATTGTCCAAGAAGGACACACCATCCAGACCGGGCGCGCCACAATCCGGCACGTCCTCCACCTTAGCACCTGGGATGCTGCCACCCGTCTTTCTTCAGGTGGCAGATCATCACCTCATCCTCAGATAATCAGAGCGCACCCGGTATTCTGGCATTCCTGTCTTCTTTCTCTCATCCTCCCCCCGAAAGCCGGTTTCTTTATCACTTTGAAGGAGAGAATAGTATCATAAGGGATCTCCTGATGACGATTGATACTCTTCGTAAGTTTGTGATGCCTGAGGTGTTCATCGGGGATAAGCCGGGCGAACCCCGCTGATCTCAGGTGATGAGGAGGAGGCCGACCGACTGGATATTGCCATGGATGATCTTTCCGTACTCCAGATCGGCACATGGGATCGGATCGATCTCCCATCCGACATGCCGTGCTGTTGCAAAGACATCCATACCCACCGCCTCCATACTCGGCCGCACCCGGTCCATCATCCTGCATGTCCGGCGAAGGCTCTCATCAACGGATCCTTCAGCCTCTTCGGCGACGCAGGTCTCGCAGAAGATGCATGGGTATGCTCCAAAGGCAAATGCCTTGTAATATCCGTCATAAAACGCTCTCTTCTCGAGTTCCCACATCGTCTCCCAGATCCAGAGGATCATCCTGCGATAGAATGAGTGGAAGTCGGGAGGGATATCCTCCGGCCGGATCTCCGGATGTGCGGGATCCCCGTCGAACCTGACGAGCATCGCGGTCCTGTATCCTGAAAGGACCTTTCGCATCTCCTCCGGCGACGGGGTGTACGGTGGGCAGCTGAAGTGTTTGCCGTACCCCTTACAGCCAAAACGGCACTTCATCCGGACCCATTCTGCAACCACAATCTCCCCGACAGGGATGATCGCGGGAACGCCCCCCTTCTCTTCTGCAAATGCTGAGAGAAGAGAGAGTTCATCAGAGAGATTTCTTTTTGCCATCTCCATCACATCAGAATGGGACTCATCCTGATAACTGATAAAGGTTGGTCTGACTATCTCATCGTGATGGGGGATGGCCGCGCTGCATCAGGGCACGTTCGATGATCTGTGAGGATGAACAGAGCTCACAACTGCGGTATTCATCGATCCGGACAACAGGGATCTCAAAGCCATGCTTTCTGAGCTCTGCCTCGAGACTCTCCGGGGTGAACCGCTGGTTACATCCGATGGTAATGATATCAGGAACAATATCCCGGATTGGCTGAAATTTATCGGTTTTATCTCCCAGCACCGCATGATCGACCGGCTTTAATCCAAGCACCATCCTGAGCCGCTGATCCTCAGGGATGATCGGTTTTGGCTTATGCCTGACATTCTCATCCCTGGCAACGATCACCCAGAGCTCATCCCCAAGTGCTTTTGACTCTGCCAGGTAGAAGAGGTGGCCAGGGTGGATGATATCGAATGTCCCGGTTGCAACCACGCGGGTCATGGAAGAACCTCCAGCCCTCGTGGTGTTCCATCACGTGAGAAGGCCTGCCAGTCATCCGGCCCATATGGATGCCCGATGATCAGATGGCAGCTCCCAAATCTTGGAAAGAAACTGATGTCCGCATCAGATGGGTGGATAACGCCGTTTGGATGGCTGTGTGCGCTACCTGAGAAGCTCATGCCAAGTGGGATCATATCGGTGAATATGGACGCACTCCGCTCATCCAGCCGGGTTCCGGGGAGGAGATTGATGTCGTATAGCACCCCGTCCTCCGCAATCAGGAGGGCGACAAACTCCAGAGGATGCTGGCTCTTTGCCATCTCAAGGAGTGTGGAGAGTGTATCGCGACTGATGGCATGAATATTCATTGTCTGTAATTATGTGCGCCTGCTAACTATGAATGCTTGTGGCAGGATACATTTCATCAATCCTGCTGGCATATTTCATAGTTAATGAAGGGGCAATGCTGGATCGATGGTGAAGAGATCACCTTTTATATTGCCATCAACCGCCGGCGGAAGCGTACAGCCCTTGCTATCCGGGATGATCTGGCAGTTGAGATCAGGTCTCCATCCCCCCTCTCCAGGGAGACGGCCGTCTCCTTACTGAAGGCTGAAGCCTGCTGGATCAGGAAAACACGCCTGAGAAAGGAGAAGGTTCTCGAGCAGACACCGATGCAGGGATACGAAGACGGGGATCTGATCCCCTTTCGGGGACTCACCCTCACGATTCGGCATAGCAGAAGAGGGAATGGCTACTTCGCAACTATCGCCGGTGATGAGCTGCATCTCTCTCTCCCTCAGGTGAGAGACGTAATGGACGAGAGAGACCGGATCGTCCAGGCGGTCATCAGGTGCTACTCTTCTGCGTTCCTCCCGATCGCTGAAGGGATAGCCGGGCAAACGGCAGAGAAGATCAATGTTCCAACGCCACGTATCAGGTTCGGCTACCAGAAGCGGCGGTTCGGATCATGCACACAGAAGAACGGGATCATCCTCAATATCCGTCTTGCTCTGGGGCCACCCGGGTACCTGGAGTATACCATTGTTCATGAGGTCTGCCATCTCCGGGAGGCACATCACCAGAAGCCGTTCTGGGAGCTCGTCGAATCCGTCCTTCCTGAATATCGAACTCTTCATGCGAACCTGCAGAAGGAGGGGATGCGCTATGCCTTTTAAAAGAACCGGCGTACCCCAGTCTTCTCCGTCTTCCTGACACTCGCCTGCGCACCAAGCGCTCGTCTGATATCCGGTACCCTGTTTCTTACCATCTTCCAGACGAGCTGCAGGTCAGTTCCATAGCATGATCCGGTCATCTCAGGAAGCGCCATCAGTGCATGCCATGGGACAGCAGGGTAGGTTGCTTTGAGTTCGTCTGAAAGGCAGCGTGAGAGGAGGCCGATGGTGTTGAGCCTTGCCAGCACACCTGCCTGTGTCTTTCTGTCCTGCAGGAAATCATGATACTGCATTCCCTGGCAGAAGGTCTCGATATCCGAGAGTGATGAAATGATCTCTCTGAGAAAGAGTGAGGCATGGCTGGTGTTGAGTGCTTCTCCCCCGAAGATGAGTGGCTGCAGATCCTCCCGTACTCCCTGCAAGGAGATGACCGTCACCCTCTGGCCGGTCTTCTCCCTGATGTAGGTGAAGAGGCCTGCCATATCGAGGAGATCCCGTTCATCTGAGAGGGCCACGATGACAGAAACCTCCCTGTCTCCCTGTATCTTCGGGCCGAATGTGCCGAGTTTTGTCACACCAAACTTTACTGTCATCTCATCTTTCAGATTTGTGAGAATGGACGTTATCTCCTGCCGTGATCTCACCTTTCATCCCTCCTGTTCATCTCTTTCCTATCATTATCGCCGGTTTTATCGATCTCTCCCCATATCCTGCCGGAACCGCTCCTCCATATACCGGGATACATTCTTTGTATTCCGGCTCTTCTTTCTTCGCCGCATCTCTCTCTGGCGCTGAAGGGAGATGATCATGGTGACTGAGATGTATGAGAAGAATATGAGGAGGGTTATTGCTATTGCCAGGAAGAGATAGGCGACGATACCGGGGGTCTGGTAGAGGGCCATTGCAGATGATCTCTGATTGTATCAGTACCCGATAGTTCTTTCTCTATGGTTTTCTCCGGATTGAAGTGCTTTCTTGCAGTCAACCGGACGGTATTCCCGAGAGACGATCCTGAACTTCGGATCGTCACCCTTCCCGTAATGGGAGGGTGCTGACATATGCTGCATACCGGTTGAGCAGGACCGAGAGGAGTACTGCGACTGCAACAACTCCTGCAAGGATGAGCCAGTGCAGAGATCCGATCGTTCCAACAGCCAGGCGGACCAGGAGATTCAACGGATTATATGGGACTGACATGATGAAGATGATCACCACCACGATTGCCGTTGAGAAGACGAACTGCGCACTCGTCCTCTCGCGGTAGTGAAGGGCGACCAGAGCACCGATGAGGATCAGAACCATCGATCCGGCGATGACATGAATGAGCATCTGCAACGGGTTCTGGACGATGATCCCGTTAATCCAGAGGAGGCCGAGCCATGCAGCCGACTGGATTGGGACGATCAGGATACAGGCGAGTATCTTGCCCCAGATCATCTCTCCATAGGTCACTGTCGTCGAGAGGAGGGTCTCAAGGGTCTGGGACTGGTACTCCTCGGTGATGAGGTCGATGATGAGCGCGGCAGATATGATCGCCGGCATGAAGACGAGGAGTGGGATGAGGAGGCCGAAGACAAACTCGTAGTAATTTGATCGTCCGCCGGTATCAGGGAAGTTCAGCTGGATCGGATTCATTATAAGCCGGTCGGCACGCACGGTCCTGAGTTCCTCCTCATAGGTGAGGAACGCCTCCTTCATCTTCACCTCCACGACGGCTGCCTGAATGTCATTTTGGAGGGTGTAGAGTGTCACGACCACAGGCCCTGGATCGTCTGGTGGGATTGAAGGTACCCAGACGACGGCGGAAAGCTGCCGTTCTTTCAGCGATGCGATTGCAGAATCGAGATCGAGATTATATGCGACGAGATCTCTCCTCTCGTTTATGATCCTGTAGAGGTCCCCCTCCTCCCCGACATACCCGATCCCATACTCCACACCCCGATATCCTGCCAGAGAGTCGGGATCGTACATTGAGGTGAGGCCGATCATCAGAAATGATGAGAAGAGGGCGATAAAGAGCTGGAGGAGGATGGCAAAGACGATGGTCTTCTCTGCATAGATCCCGGAGAGCTCTTTCTTTGCGATGATACCAATATTGCGGCTTTTCATAATGCAATCACTCCGATGACGGCGAGATTATAGATGGCATGAATGACGGTTGCACAACATAGTGCTGGAATATACATCCTGAGCCCTCCGGCCTTCAGAGCGATAGCAACGACCCCGAGGCAGACTGCATGGAGGAGGAAGGGCATCCAGAGCAGTTCAAGGGAGAGGAAGAGGATGCTCCCAAAGACCGACTCTGTCACCTGGGCGATGGTGGCAAAGAGGAGGAGTTTCTCCCCTGCAAGGAAGCCGAGTGCCGTCGCTCCTGAGCCGAGGATGACATGCCGCCATGTCAGCCCTCCGGGAAGTATCTTCGCAAGTGCATAGATCCCGATAGATTTTGCGATCTCCTCAGTTGCTGCGGCAAAACCGATCAGGAGGAGGAGTGATAGTGGCATCGGGAGATTGAAGACGAATACAAGACCCATCAGCTGGATCATGAAGACGAAAGGTATGACGAGTGCTCCAAGACTGAAGAGGGAGAGGAGGGTGTATTTCGTCGATATACCGGCTGATATGAACTCAATCGTCCGTGGAATGAGGCGATGAAACGAAAAGAGGCGCTCTTCATTGAAGTTTACCACACCTGCATAGAGGAGAATGGCACTAGTCAGGTAGAAGAGTGCGGTTGAATAGATATAATCGGCCAGTGTGAATGGATCCCCCTGAATCTCGAGGACTACCAGGGTGAGCGGGGATACAAGTGCAATTACATGGACATTTGCAAAAATACTTGGGAAGAAGAGGTACGATGTTGCGACTGTTGAGAAGAATATCGAGAGGAAGGAGAGTTCTTTAAAGCTGCGAGCCAGCATTCCGATTATGAGTGCGGCAGCGAGGAAGAAGAGGATCACCGGGATAAGCGGGAGGATGATGACCGGAGGCAGGCCACTGATGAGGATGATCACACCCGAGATGGCGAGCATCAGGAGGAAGTAGGGGAGTGCCTTTCCGATGATGATCGCAGATGGCTGATACGGTGTTGAGAGGAGGATCTCTCCACGCCGCTCGATCCTCTCGTTCATGATACTCATCATGAAAAACTGGGAAGTGAAGTAGAGCGGGAAGATGAAGACGAAGATCAGGATGATCGAGTCGAATGGAAGCGGTGGGGCGAGTTGTGCCGGTGTCCTGAATGTTCCAGTCTCAGATTCAAATCCGAGCGACTGTGTGTACCTCCTGATCTGATCGTCCTGTACTGCGGATCGGGAGATCTCTGCCCTGAGCTGATCCGGATCGTAGGGGATCTGTACATCAGGTGTTGCTACCGGGACGACCGGCTGCTCTGGAACCGGTGCCCTCTCTTCCGGTACCGGCGATATCCGCTGGCCTGCCTGTGTGGCTGTAAAATCAAGCAGGCTTCGTTCATACCTGCGATCTATCCAGAGCGGATATGCAGCATACAGGTCCGGCTCTCCAGCATTGATGAGTGCGGTATAGCTCTCATAGACCTGGCTGAGTGCCCCAAGGGCCGCTCTCCCCTTCTCATCATCACAGACATAGACCTCGCTCCCAAGGATGATGATATCAAAGAACTGCCGGTTCTCCCAGAGAGATGCCCCGTCATCGGTATAGACAGTGAAGCGCATGTCACTGGCGATCATCCGACCTGCCTCCTGATTATCGGTTCCCAGGCGGTAGATCCCATCCTGGAGGTGTACCCCGCTTGATGCTGCAAAACCGGAGGCAAGGACGAGGAGGAAAAAAAGGATGATAGCAGCAGGCAGCACGCCACGCCCCATCGTGGAGAGAGTCCGGCGAAGCTCCCATCGGGAGATGACGCTGATCTGCCTGAGGATATTCATCCGCATTACCAGAAATACGGTCGTTATCCTATAAAATAATCGTTAAAGGTGCAGAGTAAGGAAAATGTCCCTCCACGTAATTGAAGGGCGTCATCGAACTGAAGATGCATACCCGGGAAGATTTATTCGTAATGGTGTCGATTGTGAACTATGATCCAGGGCCGGGGTATTCGAAAAGAGTTTAATGGCTATACCGCACTGAAGGGTGTCGATATCGATCTCTCCGAGAGCGGAATCTTTGGGATCATCGGGCACAACGGTGCAGGGAAGACGACACTCCTGAAGATCATCTCCGGTCTTCTCACCCCTACCGAAGGTACCCTTATCATCGACGGGATTGATGTCATCGCAGATCCGATGGAACTGAAGATGCGTCTCGGCTACCTCCCGGAGGAGTCGCGCCTCTATGATACTATGACGGTAGATGCCTATCTGAACTTCTTTGGGGACATCTACGGGATGAGCCGCTCTGAGATACAGAGACGCTCCGACGAACTCCTCACCTCCCTCAATCTCGACCATGATGGGAAGAAGATCGGCGAGCTCTCAAAAGGGATGCGCAGAAAGGTTGCGATCGCGCGATCCCTCCTCCATGACCCCGATATCCTCGTCTATGATGAAGCAACCTCCGGTCTCGATCCGATGACCTCGCGGTTCATCACCGGCTATCTCCGTACACTCAAACGGGAGGGCAAGACGATCATCATCTCCGCACACAACCTCTACCAGGTGGAGGAGATCTCAGACTGGGTGCTTATTCTCTCCGAAGGTGAAGAGGTGGCCTCCGGCTCCATGGATGAACTTCGGGAGAGGTTTGGCTCGATCACCTACTATATCCACTTCCAGATCGAGGACATCGGATCTCTCCAGGAGATCGCAGATGTCACCCCTGATGACGGTATGTACAGGGCGAGTGTGAAGACCCTTGATGGATTGAATGCCGTCACCGCTCAGATCTCCTCCTCCGGGGGGCGTGTTGAACGGATTGAGTCCCGATATCCAAGTCTTGAAGAGATGCTGATGGCTGTCGGAAAGAATGGATAAGGATCCGGCCTGAGGATTTCCCATTTTGGCGAGGGTATGATAAGGTCCGGCGCTCATCTCCTCTTCAGGGAGGTACCTCCCAAAGGGGGCAAAACGAGTGACGGTTCTCATCTGGCTTGGTATTATACTCTGCATCTCCCAGTCTGCTATCTTTTCAGGGCTGAACCTGGCCTTCTTCACGGTCAGCAAACTTGAGCTTGTGATAGAGGCCAAACGTGGCAACAGGGATGCCCGCCGGGTGCTTGCGCTCCGTGAGGATGCGAACTTTCTGCTTGTCACGATCCTCTGGGGCAATGTCGCCATCAATGTCCTCCTCGCCCTGCTTGCAAATTCAGTTCTTGCCGGAATTATGGCGTTCTTCTTCTCAACCGTCGTTATCACCATCGTGGGAGAGATCATCCCCCAGGCATACTTCTCCCGCCACGCGCTCCGGGTTGCCTCTTTCCTCTCCCCAATTCTCCGCTTCTACCAGATACTTCTCTATCCGGTTGCCCGGCCGACTGCGCTTGTCCTGGATCGCACCCTTGGCCCGGAGGGGATCCGGTATTTCCGGGAGCGGGATCTCCGGGAGCTGATCAGGCTGCATATGGAGTCTTCAACGACCGAGATCGAACGGATGGAAGGGCAGGGGGCACTGAACTTTCTTGCACTCGATGATCTTCCCCTGGCAGAAGAGGGGGAGCCGGTCGATCCGGAGAGTATCCTCGAGCTTGAATTTCAGGATGCGCTCCCGACCTTTCCTCAGATATCCAGGGAGCTTTCTGATCCCTTCCTCCAGAAAATCCAGTGCTCAGGGAAGAAATGGGTCGTCCTCGTCGATTATGAAGAGCGCCCGCATCTGGTACTCAATGCTGATGAGTTCATCAGGGATGCTCTATTTAAAAAAGGTCTTTTCATCCCGTACCGGCACTGCCACCGCCCCATCATCATCCGGAGCAGGACTGCTACGCTCGGAGAGGCCATACCACTCCTCCGGGTACAGCCAAAGCAGCATGGAGACGATCTCGTTGAAAACGATGTCATCCTCCTCTGGGGGGATGAACGGCGGATTATCACCGGAGGAGATGTCCTTGGAAGGCTCTTCCGGGGGATCGTCCGAAATCCCCGGAATCCGGATTCCAGGACGAAGTAGGGTGTGGAATAATCCGGTATTGGGGGAGTCCCGGCAGCTGACTGCGGGGCCTGATACCCTCTCTTTGGGGAGTACTCACCAGGTCTTATGTAGCCTTGATGATGAGAAACAGCGTTCATATCATGGCTTGAATGCAGGGAGATGTCTCTGGCTGAAATAAGATTTTGGTAATCGGAAAAGAAGTGATGAATACGGGCCTGAAGGGATTTGAACCCCTGACCTACGGATTAAGAGTCCGTCGCTATTCCTGACTAAGCTACAGGCCCTCTGTTTGACCTAATACCGTTGATTTCATACCTATATATTACTTGTGAATTACTCCTGAAACAGCATTATTATCTGGAAGCCCCAATAACTACATGTATGGCGGATGGAGGCAAAGGTGACCCGAAGCCGAAGGTTCGGTATATGGTACTTGGTTGCGGGAGCATCGGCTTTAACGTCATAGAAGAGCTCCTCAAAGAGACGACGAACATTCTTGTCATCGATTCTGATGAAAAGAGGGTCGAGGATTTAAAAGATCAAAAATATCAGGCAATTGTCCGGGATATCTCAGATCCCGATCTCTTCACTGATCTTCCGATCCCCGAGATCGTCTTCATCCTCTCAAGCAATAAAGAAGCCAATCTCAATGCCGTCGAACAGATGAAGATATCACATCCTCAGGCATTCTGTATCGCACGGGCAGTAGATCTCTTCTCGGTCGATAAACTCGTCGAAGCTGGTGCCGATGTGGTCCTTTATCCACAGCAGGTGGTGGCGAAGTCCGCAGTCTACCACATGAAGACGCTGACCGCTGCCCGGAGTGCTCACCGTCTTTATTCGATCTTTGAGGGATGGAGCGGCACACTTGGAGTACTCACCCACAGAAACCCGGATCCTGATTCGATCTCAAGTGCGATGGCTCTCTGCGCGATAGCCCAGGATGCTGCGAAAGGGCAGTTAACCTGCCGTATTCTCTATGAAGGGACCATCGGCCACCAGGAGAACCGGGCCTTCGTCAACCTCCTTGACATTCAGATGGAGAGGATGACGCCGGAGAAGCTTGCAGAATGCAACCATCTCGCTCTCGTCGACTCCCCGGGACCTGGCATAAATAATGATCTCAATCCCAACACACCCGTTCATGTCATCATCGATCATCACAGCATTGAGGGGATTGAACGCCATTATAAACCCGATTTTATTGATATCCGGCCCGAGAGTGGTGCGACTGCGAGCATCTTCGCTCAGTATCTCCAGGAACTCGACATCAGCATCGATACAAAGATTGCAACTGCCCTTTACTATGGAATTCGTGCAGATACCCGTGAGTTCCGGCGAAATGTAACTCCAAACGATCTTTATAATGCGGCATATCTCCTCCCTCTATCTGACTCTGATCTCCTCGATAAGATTATGTCTCCATCGTTTTCACAAGAGACACTTGAGATTATGGGGAATGCGATCTCTACCCGTTCGATTAAGAACGGATATCTCTTCTCAAATGTCGGATATCTCAGGAACCGGGATGCGATCCCACAGGCGGCGGATATGCTGGTGAATCTCGAGGGCGTGACGACCGCGCTCATCTATGGCATTACTGATGCCCATATCATCATATCTGCCCGCAATAAGGATATCCGGGTTCATATCGGCAATGTCCTCAAGGAGGCCTTTGGGGACTTCGGTGACGCCGGCGGCCACGGAACAATGGCCGCTGCACAGATCCCATTAAATTACTTCTCGATGGTCCGCGATAAGGAAGAACTCCTCAGGATGATCATTGATCCGATCCTCCACCGTTTCACTGATATCGTTGGTATCGAGGATAATGGGGATAAAAATGAGATTTGAGGAGTTTGAGCCTCATTATCTCGAGATCCTTGACTACTTCGGCTTCGACCGCGCCGGGGATGAGGAGGCTGCACTCCTCCTCTCAGAGCTGCTTGTTCGTGATGATCTCACCCTCCTCAGGGGTCGGATCTCGGGCAATGTCGTGACGGTCTGTGGAAACGCAGAGATCCTCAGGAACCAGCTCAATGACATTGAAGGTGTCATCATTGCCGCAGATGCTGCAGCCCTCGTCCTGTATGAGGCAGGGATCCTCCCTGACATTATCTTCACCGATCTCGATGGTGCCGATGATGCCTTCATCACAATGAGCGAAGAGGGGACCCTCATCGTCGTCCATGCCCATGGGGATAACAAACCTCTCCTCTCCCGCTGGGTGCCACGTCTGAAGGGACCTCTTGTCGGTACGACTCAGAGCCGGCCGCTTCCGGATATCCATAACTTTGGAGGCTTCACCGATGGTGACCGTGCGGTATTTGCCGCAGACTCACTTGGGGCAGAGAAGATCATCATCCTCGGCTTCGATCTCTCGGATACCTCTGTCGATCCGATGAAGCGGGGGAAGCTCCTCTGGGCACGGAAGTTACTCGGGATGATCGGCTATGATCTCTGACGCCCTTATCATCGACGGGTATGTCGATGAACCTGCATGCCTTGGGGTTCCACCCTACATCTCCCCCTACATCAGGACGGTAGCAGGTGTTCTTTATGAAGCCGGATACCGGGTGCAGTACCGTACGATCGATGAGATCAGGTCTGCACCGGAAGATGTGCAGAGCTTACGTAATATACCGCTCGTTATCGTTATCGCTGGCCAGACGGTGCCTGGCAAGTATCTCGCGGGAACTCCTGCAACCGCAAATGAGCTTCGCCAGATCGGGTCGCTCTTTGAGGGGAGTTCTGCGCTGCTGGGTGGCCCGGTTGTCCATGGAATCTCCCCGGGAGGGGGTACACGGGCAGTAAAGGAGCTGATGCCTGGATACCGGGCGCTCCTAACCGGGGACCCCGCAACAGCACTTCAGCGGTTTCTGGAAGGCTCTGATCCCGCTGGTGACGAGCTGTACGATGAGAGCAGGATATGGAGCATCCTCGGTGCAGAGATTATCAGGGATCACCCGTTCTATCCGAATATCATCATCGAACTTGAGACCGCAAAAGGATGCTCCCGTTCCACCACCGGAGGCTGCTCCTTCTGCACAGAGCCGTTCTATGGGCAACCCAGGTATCGTCCTGTATCCATGATCGAAGAGGAGGTCTCTGCCCTTTATGCCGCCGGTGCCCGCCACTTCCGTCTTGGCCGCCAGCCGGATCTCCTTGCCTATGGAACAGGGGGCGGAGAATTTCCTGTGCCGGATCCGGAGAAGATCCGATCCCTCTTTACGGCCATCCGCCGGGCGGCACCGGATCTCCGGACCCTTCATATCGATAACGTCAATCCCGGGACGATCGCACACCATGAAGAGGCGTCACGCGAGGCGCTTGCTGCGATCGTCGACGGCCATACCCCAGGCGATATCGCCGCGTTTGGGATGGAGACCGCAGATCCTGCC
>SL_3KL_010_SEDDRAFT_10004710_pt1 | contig 12320 bp, 9 predicted proteins | sample SodLakKL_010_SED_2_FD_10381 | JGI IMG/M metagenome (IMG submission 10381)
CCGCACCTTATTGGCATATAAAAGCACACCTATTAAAAGTGTGAAAATGGGTGTAAGGGAATTTAGTATTCCCGCCACTGAGCTGCTTATCTCCGTCTGTGCCGTTGAAAACATAAAAGCGGGTATCGCGTTGCCGATAAACCCGACAATGAGCAGCGACTTGAGATTTGACCAGTTCAGTTTTTTAAGGTGCCTTATTATTAAGGGTATAAAAAAGACAAAAGAAAAGAATATCCGCATGGCGCCCACCTGCATATTGGTGAATGAAACAAGACCTCTTTTCATAAGGATGAACGAGGCCCCCCAGATAAAAGCAAGAAAGATCAGCATGATCCACTGCCACGGCCGTTTTTCCAGGTCAATTAACATTTCAGAAAAATAAGAGCGTAAAGATAATCAATTTTGCAGGCAGTAATTGAGGGGGAAATTGCATATTTTTGTGCTGTACCATTATTAATCCGGAAGTAAGGATCAGGTGCAGGAAATCGTAATATTGCTCATCAAGAGCCTGGCAATTGGACTGATAGCTTCAGTCCCCCTGGGGCCTGTCGGGGTACTCTGTATCCAGCGGACACTCAGCAGGGGATACCTGGCCGGGTTCGTATCAGGAATGGGAGCCGCCGTTGCCGATGCATTCTTTGCACTGGTAGCAATCCTGGGGCTTTCAGTGATCATCAATTTCATTGAAACACAACAGTTCCTGATGCGTGCTGCAGGCGGGCTGATATTGATATTTATTGGTGTCCGCATATTTATATCCAACCCGGTCAGGCTCATGTGGTCAGGGCGCAACAATAACCAAAACCATTTTTCCGATTTCATGTCGGTACTGCTTCTGATGCTGACCAATCCGCTTGCCATATTTCTTTTTCTGGCGGCTTTCGCAAGCCTTGAACTTGTAACCCCGAAGCCCGGTCTGCTTGCATCTTTTGCTATCGTTACCGGTATACTCGCCGGGGGTGCGCTTTACTGGCTCCTCCTGAGCAGTATCATAAACCAGTTCAGGAACAGGTTCCGGCTAAGGATCCTGTTCAGGATCAACCGGTCAGCCGGGGTGCTGATCGTCGTATTCGGCATAACAGCTTTATTAAGCTTACTAATCTGAAAATAAAACCGGCTATGCAACTAATAAAAACGGAGGATCTGCTCAGGTCAGGCAAAATGAACAAACTTGGAGGAGAAAGTATTGCCAGATTGCTTATGCTCCTGTTACGGTTCAACAGAATTAACAAAGTTTATTCAAAAACATGGGACAAGGATGGTATCAAGTTCATCGATGCACTGATCGGGGAGCTTGAGATAAACTATGAAGTAAGCGATGAAGAGCTTCAAAGGGTACCCGCCGGGGGACCGTTCATAACCGTATCAAACCACCCTTACGGGGGAATTGACGGACTTCTGCTGCTGCACGCGCTTTCAAAACGCCGTGCAGATTTCAGAATAATGGCAAATTTCCTTCTGCGCCGGATTGAACCTATAAAAGAACATATTATTGCCGACAACCCTTTTGAAAGACAAAAAGAGACCGGTTCAGGCATATCAGGAATAAAAGAGGCCCTGACCCATCTGCGGTCAGGATCTCCGTTAGGCATGTTCCCTGCCGGGGAGGTCTCTGCTTACAATGATGAATGGACAGACGTAACCGACCGGCAATGGCAGAGTTCAGCTATCAAATTCATAAAACGGGCGCAGGTTCCGGTAGTACCTGTATATTTCCAGGGAACCAACAGCAGGATCTTCCATCTGCTGGGAATGATCCATCCTGTGCTCAGGACCATAAAACTCCCATCAGAGCTTCTGAACAAGAAGAACAGGGTTATCAGGTTAAGGATCGGGAACCCTTTACCTGTCAAAGACCAGAATGAGTTTGCTGACATTTACAGGTACGGCCGCTATCTGAGGGCACGCACCTATTCTCTGGGTACCAGAATCGAGGTGAAAAAATTCTTCTCCTATACCATCCGTAGATCTGCCACTGAAGAGCCTGTAATAGATGCTGTTCCTGCCACAAAAATGCTGGATGAGATCACCAGGCTCTCAAATTTCCTGTTGTTCAAAAGCAAAAATTTTTCGGTTTATTGCGCACCATCAGTGATCATTCCCAATATCACCAACGAGATAGGCAGATTAAGGGAGATCACCTTCAGGGATGTGGGAGAAGGGACCAACCGTAATATCGATATAGACGAATTTGACCTTTACTATCACCAGCTGTTCATCTGGGACGAAGATGAGAACAGGATAGTAGGGGCATACAGGGCAGGCAAAGGCAAGGAGGTGATAGGCAGGTACGGACTACCGGGTCTTTATATTAATACCCTTTTCAAAATAGACAAAAGGTTAATTCCTGTCCTGGAACAGTGTATTGAACTGGGCCGGTCATTCATAGCCAAAGATTACCAGAAAAAACCGCTGCCTCTTTTCCTGCTGTGGAAAGGGATCCTCTATTTTCTTATTAAAAATCCCGATTACAGGTACCTCATAGGTCCCGTCAGCATCAGCAACCGGTTCTCACTCTTCTCAAAGGCAGTCATCATAAAATTCATTACCGATAATTATTTCAATCATGAATTTGCCAGGTATATCAAACCCAGGAACAAGTTCAGGGTCGACACCGGCAGTGTTGACACCGATATTATCCTGGGTAATTCAGACGACCTGAGCCGGCTGGACAAGTTCATACAGGACATTGACCCGAGTCACTATACAGTACCTGTACTTCTGAAAAAATATCTAAAACAGAGCGGCAAGATCATTGGTTTCAATATAGACCCCAAGTTCAACAACTCCCTTGACGGTCTGCTGATACTCGATCTGTATGATGTGCCACTCGAAACCATCACGGCACTGTCAAAAGAGATCAAAGACGAATCTTTGCTGCAGCGTTTCTACGGGACGGATACGAAACTGTAAAAAAACCTCGTTATTACATTCTGTAATCTCCTGCATATGTGGGGTATCCCGGATCTACAGGAGATTCAACGACAAACAGCCTGCAATCACTCTTTGCATTCATCTCAAGCTTTTCCTCTTCCTTTGCAATAAAAAAATCGTATTGGTCCAGATCACTTATTCTCAGTTCAAGGTCGCCTTCGAGAATAAACCCGGAAACAAAAACATTGCCGGGACAATTGTAGACATGTTTCCCCTCTGCCAGGGAAATTTCACAGATGGTAACACCGGGAGACTGCATTACTGCGCGTGAGCCTTCCCCCACATAAACCTTGGTGCTCCTCCCCTCTTCCATCCTGATCGGGAACCGGTCAGACGGAAAGTCACTGTAAGAAGAAGGCCGGTTCAGTGTTTTTTCAAGATCCGGATCAAACCAGATCTGCAGCACAGAGGTTGACGGCAAAAATCTTTCTGAATGGATATAGCCATTTCCGGCCATTATAATCTGCATATCACCCGCAGCCAGTCTTTTCCACCCCCTGTAACGGTTATCATAATGCTCAATCTCCCCGTTAAGCACGAAGGTCATTATCTCAAACCCCTTATGGGAGTGTTCCCCGGTATCAGCACCGTTACCGCTCGACATATGCGACCAGTATAAAATGTTTGAATAGGGGCTCAGCAGTCCTTCATCCTCATAGAACCCGACAGGCTTGCTCTCATGCAGATCCAGATTCCCGTGCATGCCTGCCGCCTGTTCCTCCCTTCTGTATGTCATTATTGCCATGTCAGGATAAATGAGTTAATACATTAACATGTCATAAAGATAATCAAAATAACGTTCAATATTTTTAAGGCTCCAAACCAGAATTATTACTATTTTAGTCCTCCTAACCAAAAAAGATATCCCATGGCCAATATGATAACTTCAGGATTACTGCTGGCAATAAGTATACTTATCCCGGGAACCATTGAACGTCAGAATAATGACATTGATGCTATAGCAGCAGAGATCCACTCGGAGGTCCTTACTCTAGACACCCATACAGACACACCACTGATGCTTGCAAGGGAAGGTTTTGAAATTGGGAGCAGGAACATGGCCGACCGCAGGGGCGGACAGGTTGATTTCCCGAGAATGTTTGAGGGGGGACTTGATGCGGCCTTCTTTGCAGTTTTTCTGGGACAGGGTGAGAGAACCCCTGAAGGGAACCGGACGGCAAAAGAGAGAGCATTGCAGATTTTTGAACTTATCCACCAGGCAATTGACGACCATCCCGGGATGGCCGCGCTTGCCCTGGAACCTGACGATGCATACAGACTTAAAGATGAGGGCAGGCTGGCCATCTACATAGGCCTGGAGAACGGCTACCCCATAGGACGCGACATAAACCTGGTTGATAAATATTATGATCTGGGAGCAAGATACATAACTCTCTCCCACTCCAGGAACAATGACATATGTGATTCATCTACCGATCCCAATGGTCCGGAACACAATGGTCTGTCGGATTTTGGCAGAAAGGTCGTCAGTCGGATGAATGACCTTGGCATGATCGTCGATGTAAGCCATATAAGTGACGAGGCCTTCTATGATGTGCTGGAAATATCCCGCGCCCCGGTTGTAGCCTCACACTCCAATGCAAGAGCTGTGTGCGATCACCCCCGCAATCTGGATGACGATATGCTGCTTGCCCTGAGAGATAACGGGGGTGTAATACAGGTATGCATACTGAGTTCCTATGTGAAAACACCGGAGCCAAATTCGGAAAGGGACGCAGCCAGGGAGACCGTCAGGCAAAGGTTCAATAACTTCGTCGACCTGACCGACGAAGAGATGGAGATGGCCAGGGAAGCCTGGTTTGAAGTAAATGAGAAATACCCGCAGCAGCTTGCCACCGTTGCCGATCTGGTTGACCATATAGATCATATAGTTGATCTTATTGGAATTGACTATGTGGGGATCGGCACTGATTTTGACGGGGGCGGCTCACTGGCCGACTGCAGGGATGTAACCGAAATAGGAAATATAACTCTCGAACTGGTCAGCCGCGATTATTCACGTGAAGATATAGAAAAGATCTGGGCAGGTAATTTCATGAGGGTATTCAGGGAAGCTGAGAATCGAAAGGCAGAAGAACAACCGGCAATTCAGACATCAGTCCCCGACGCCGCCATCAACAACTCTTTTGCGGGAAAAATGACCCGGTAAGGTCCCCGACGCCGCCATCAACAACTCTTTTGCGGGAAAAATGATCCGGTAAGGTCCCCGACGCGGGCGGATGATAAGGTTAGCATACAAAAAAGATCCCGCCAATGTGCGGGATCCTTTTTAAATATGGTGGTCTCAGCCTGCGGCCGTGCCTGGTGTGGGCGGAACTGCGGGAATATCAACCGAACCCATCTCAAGTGATTCGGGTCCCAGCTTCATCGACGAGTTCATCATCTCCTCCCATGTTACTTCACGGCCGGTGTATGCAGATACCCGGCCCATTAGCGCGGTCATACAGGCTTCTGATACATTCTGTGTCTCATTTATATAGTTTCCTGTACGGATTGCCGTTACAAGGTTTATTATCTCCTGGTCATACGGACTGACAGCGACGGTACCTGTCGGTTGTCCGTCATCCCCTATAGGATACTGGTATCCCCATATCACGTTGCCGTCATAGTCCCATATCGTATTCTGGGCATTGGTATAACCCTTGGTCCCGAATATGATCTCAGAAACGTTATTTGCACATCCGTTGATCTGCCGGCACATACTATGCATATGCCTGTTATCGTCGAAGGTGAAATCAACGCTGAAGAAATCATACTGGTCACCTGTCGGCCTCCTGTGCCTGCCGCCGAAACCGACACCTTTTACCGGGTGTTTCTCAAAGAACCAGTTGACAACATCGATATTGTGAACATGCTGTTCAACAATGTGATCGCCCGAGAGCCAGCACCAGTTGACCCAATCGCGAAGCATTGCCTCCATGTCGGTCCATCCCTCCTGTCGTCTTACAAACCAGAGAGAAGACTGGTTCCAGTAACAGTTCGCAGAGACCAGGTCGCCTATTGCCCCGTTCTTAACCATCTCAAATGTCTTTACATAATCACGCTGATGCCTTCTTTGTGTTCCTGTTACGACATTAAGTCCGGCCGATTCGGCCATCCTTCCGGCAGCCATTACCTGGCGTATGCCAACAGGGTCCACTCCGACAGGCTTCTCGGCAAAGATATGCTTACGGTTCTGAACAGCATATTCAAAGCTTTTGGGCCTGAAATTGGGGGGTTCGCAAAGCAGTACAACATCAACATCGGTATCGATCACCCTCCTGTAGGCGTCAAAGCCCGTAAAACACATATCATCGGGCACGTCAACGCTCCTCTTCTCCTTCAGCTCATTGCGGCATCTGTCCAGCCTGTGCTGAAACACATCGCCTAGTGCAGCTATTTCCAGATTTGGACCGCTGTTAAGAAAGTTCATGGCCGCACCGGTACCACGGCCTCCGCAACCGATAACACCGGCTCTCAATACCCTGCCATCAGGTGCCTGATCGGGGAATACGGGTGCAACATATGTTGGTCTCCTGCTGCATGATGAGACTACCGCACCAACCCCGAGTGCGCCAATTGCACCAATTGCTGCAGCATCGCCCAGAAATTTGCGACGGCTTAATGATTTTTTCTGATCCATGATTATGTAGTTTGATTAATAAATTATGAAAAATTGCAACTATCCAGATTATTGGTCGCCCGGCTCCCATTCCATAACCACCCTGAAGCCGACCTCACGGGTATCGGTATACCACCACTCGCTCTTTGGTATCTGCGGATCGGTCATCTGCCATGCCGCATGCCGGGTCTGACTCCTTGCGGCTACTCTAACATCCACTGCATCGGAGTTGAATGAACCGCCCCTTATAACCCTTTCAGTACCGGATTCAGGTCCAACCGGGTTCACTACGGGGCCTGCCGGATACAATGAATAGGCATCAGGCGCATACCAGTCCCCGGTAAACTCAAACACATTGCCGAGCATATGCTCAAGTCCGAATGGATTGGGCCTGACATATCCCGGAGGCTGGGTGCGTGCCTCACTGTTTTCCCTGTAGATAACATAGGAGCTGATCACTGCAGTGTCAGGACCAAAGATCCTGTTGCGCAAACTTTCACGGGTAAACCTCCGGGGGTCTCCCTCAAAGAAATAGGCCCCCTCAGTGCCACCACGTGCAGCATACTCCCATTCAGCCTCTGTCGGCAACCTGTATGTCCTGCCGGTCACTGCAGAGAGCCACCTGCAGTAGGTCTCTGCTGCATACCATGTCATCGTTATTGCTGGTCTGGAACCCATGCCCCATCCCTGGTCGGGCAGTCCCCAGGGGGGCGTGGGACCCGATATGGCATCAACCTCTCCGAGGTTGGTGGCATAGATATTATCCTGCCTGCCTTCAGCTGCAGTCGCATTGTAAAAGGCAAGGAACTCATCCCAGCTCACCTGGGCACGTCCCATAAAGAAAGAGCTAACCTCTACATCCCTGACAGGCCCCTCGTCATCCCTTCTGTAGGATTCGTCGGGGGGACTTCCCATTTTAAAGGTTCCACCGGGGATGGCTACCATCTCAAAGCCGACAGAAGAGCCCGGAATCTTTTCGGTAAAATTCACAAAATCTGCGACAACGGCCGGTTCGGTGAACACTTCCCTCTCAACTTCATCTGCAACCCCGAACTGAATACCCTCCTGCACAAGTTCGGAATAGTGTCCGACATAAAGGTGACAGTTCAGACAGCTCAGTTCGTCCTCATGCTGGCTGTAGTAAAGATGCGCCTGCTGTCCGTCCTGCGAGAGCTGCATAGGGAAAAGGTTCTGGTGACATTTGATACACGATTCGTCATATGTGTACCTGACAGCCTTTTCAACTGTCCGTTTCGCCTCCCAGTTGATCGACTCCGGATCCTTGAACAGCCAGCCGTAAACATCATTGGCTCCGTGCTTTGCCTTGGCAAGCAGGTATTTCAGGTTGCCGGGAGGTGGGAGGTGGCACTCCGCACACTGGACATAAATCCCGGATCGGTTATCGTAATGGTATGATCTCCTCCACGACTCCTCTGCATGCGGATGGCTGTGGCAGGCATAACAGAATTCGTTTGTAGAGGTGTAACGGACTATACGGTCACCCAGAAAAAGGAACAATGCGGTCAGTATAACGGGCAGTATTATAATGTACCTGCGCCCGCGCCTGGTGGATCTACTCTTGCTCATCAAACTAATAGAATTGAAATACGGGTCACTGACCCGGTGGCTAATAAGTCAGATTTTTTAACAGAAGCAAGTATACGCATATTTTTCAAAAATCCTAATGATATTATTATATATTTCTTGCGGTTTCTTGCCTGCAGGACCTCATTACCGGCTCCAATCTTCCAACAATGTCATCAGCAAGCTCTGTGACAGCTTTCTGATCATCAGGAGCAGATACCAGGGAACGGTAAACGGCGGTCATCCTGCCCGCCCTTTCCGAATACCTGTAACACCAGTGGGCAAGAAGTCCGGCAGCAGGCATGGCAACCAGGGCCAAAGCGGCAACACCCGCGGGAAGGATTAAAAAAAGGAGAATCCCTGCAATCAGGTAATTAAGGGGAACAAGAACTAAACCAAGGACATATTTGAAGGAGCTTATGAACTGCGGGTCCTTTAACTTCATCAATGCAAGCCTTATCAATGCAAGAGGCACCAGGTGGATGACCGCTCCTGCAAGGAAAACCGGATAGCACAGCAATCTCAGCATTTTGGCAGCCAGAACCCTTCCCCTTCCGGGCAACCGGACTGCCGTCAAATCAGCTCCATGCCTGTTAAGCAGTCCCAGCAGCCTGCCGCCCAGGTCACGCAGCTCTTCTGCAGCAGAAGGCTCACGGTCAAAATATTCGTACATTGCCTTTGAGAAAGCTTTCTGAATTAAAAACCGGCTACTGCATCCGGGGCCATCACCGGTCCCCTGCTTTTGAAGAGCCACTGCACCGGTCTCCATCAATAACCGGTCAATATCATAGTTCTCCTCATCCCTGATATTTATCACCAGGTCCTGCATTCTGGCAGACAGCTCATCCCTGATGGCATTGATACCTTTTTGAGGATGTTCCCTGTAAAGATCCATGTAGTCGGAAACAGAAACCGGGCTGCCGTAATTGACAACCAGCTCCTCACGGAAACGGTTGGTTTCGGTATAATCAAGTCCAACAGGCACTATCCTTACTCCGTGCCCGTTCCTGAAATCATCCATTGCCCTGAAAGCTATACGGAATACCCCCTTCTTAAGTATCCGCAACCGTTTCTGTTCACCGTGGTTGCCTTCCGGCATTATACCTATACAGCCCCCACCGGCAAGAACAGCTGATGTTTTTTCGAATGTCTCCTCATTCTGTCCCATTGATCCTACCCCGTCTCTGAAACGGTAAACCGGCACGATCTTTAAGAACCGGAGTATCATGGCAGCAAACCTGTTTCTGAATATATCGGCCCTTGCAAGGTAGACCGGCTGGTATTGATTCGTAAGCAGCACCGCCAGGGCGTCCATCAGTGCATTCCGGTGGTTTGCCGCAAAGATCAGTCCCCCGCCCCCGGGTATATCTTCCCGGCCGTATACATCTATCCTCCTGTAGAATATGTAAAATGCCGCCCTTGCAAGGTTTTTCAGGACGTGGTAACCTGTTGACCACCGGCCTGTATTTTTGTGCATCGCTTTTCCCATTTGACAGGCAAGATAACCATTATTTGAAAAAAACCAATCGTGTGGCTGCTCCCATATAATAAGGGAAAAGTTTATTTACATCAATAATTTGTAATTTAGCCGCCTGCATACTGGTTTGAACCGGGCACGATTTGAAGTATGAACGATAAAACTTTCAGAAACGAAGAAAACAATAAACTATTTGTGCTCTTTGACGGGCATTGTGTACTGTGCTCCCGGACGGTGCATTTTATCATTCGCAGGGACAAAAAGGATCTCTTCAGGTTTGCACCTTTGCAGGCATCGGGAATATCCGGGAGATTACCCGGGTCATGGATCCCGGAAAACAATGACAGTGTAATTCTGATTGAGAACGGCAGAGCCTGGTACAGGTCATCTGCAATATTAAGGATAATGCGCCGTCTTCCATTCGGCTGGCCGCTTCTTTACCTGCTGGTGGTCATACCGGTTCCGGTTCGTGACTTTTTTTATAAATTTGTCGCCGGCAGAAGGTACAAATGGTTCGGCAAATACGACAAGTGCCTGGTACCAGACGAAAGTATAAGAAATAAGTTTACAGATTATCACTTATCAGACTGATTAATAATAAAGACCTATGCGTTTAATAATAAAGCTTTTAATATTATCCCTGCTGTTTGTTTTTCTGGCAGCAGGCTTTCCGGGCACGGTCAATGCCAGGCATAAGAATGATGCAAATCACATGAGCCATGTTGAACACAATGCAGGCCTGAGCAAACTGACTGACACATTGCACCCTGCCGACACACTGCAGATTAATGACACATTGCAACTTAACGGCACTCTGCACCCAGGCGACACGCTGCAGATTAATGACACATTGCAACTTAACGGCACTCTGCACCCAGGCGACACACTGCAGATTAATGACACATTGCAACTTAACGGCACTCTGCACCCAGGCGACACGCTGCAGATCAACGATACGATCCCTGCAAAAGACGTTGCTCCTGATGAAGAGATTGCCGAAGAGCCCAGGCCTTCATACTGGGCCAAAGGGCTCCACACGGCTGCCAATTTTTCGCAGATATCGCTTTCAAACTGGACTACCGGGGGACAAAATTCGGTTTCACTTACATCCTTCTTAAATGCCTTCATAAACTACAAAACCCCCGATGACCGGTTTACCTGGGAAAACAGTCTGGACCTTGGATACGGCCTTATCAACCAGGAGCACAGGCGAACAGTAAAAAGTGACGACAAGATCGACTTTTCCACCAAGTTCGGCCGAAGAGCTTCAGAAACATGGTCATACAGCACACTGCTTAATTTCCGTACGCAGTTTGCTCCCGGGTTTAAGTCCCCCGGCGACACCCTGAAAATATCAAATTTCATGGCTCCGGGATATCTCAACCTCTCTTTTGGAATGAACCACCAGCTCGATCAGCACATCACCCTTTACATGTCGCCGCTGGCCGGCAGGATCGTTTATCTCTGGGACGAGGAGCTTGACGGCTCTTTCGGCGTAGAAGCCGGAGAGAACAAAAGGTATGAGTTCGGAGGCTTTATAAGGGTCCAGTTCAGGGCCAACCTGATGGATAATATAAGTGTTAACTCGAAGCTTGAATTGTTTTCCAATTACCTTGACAAGCCAAAAAATTTTGATGTCAACGCCGAGGCCAGGATAACCATGCAGATCACCCGCTTTATTGCTGCCAATATTTTGTTGCAGGCTGTTTACAATGAAAATGCCAGGGTAAAGCTGGCAGACGGCACTGAACTGGGACCGAGACTGCAGCTTAAACAGGTATTCGGGCTGGGCTTTTCATACAGATTCTGATATCTGCGAATATCACACATATGTGCCAGTTCTTATCCCCGAAAGGGGGAAAAATCTTAATTTCTGCCATACTTGCAATCCTTGTTGTTGCAAGAGCCTTTGCTTCGGCCGATACCATTCCTCCCAAAAACACAGACCGGAAAAGGTTATGCTTTACCCTTACAGCCACTGCCGCCGCCTGGGGAGGCGGGATGTTACTGCTGAACGAAGCCTGGTACAAAAACTACCCCAGGTCATCGTTCCACTTCTACAATGATATGGGACAGTGGTACGACATGGATAAGACCGGCCACCTTTTCTCTTCCTATACCTTAAGCCTTGCAGGTATGCACCTGATGAGACGGACCGGCATGGAAAGCCAAAAGGCGGCATGGATCGGGGGACTGTACGGGCCCGTTTTCCTTTCAACAATTGAGATACTCGACGGATTCTCAGAGGAGTGGGGATTCTCGGTGCCCGACATGGCTTTCAACATTGCAGGTTCGGCCATAGCGGTATCACAGGAGCTTTTGTTTGGCCGCCAGGTTGCAAGAATAAAGTATTCCTACCGTGAAAGCGGTCTGGCCCACTACCGTCCCGATGCACTCGGCAGTAACCTTCCCGGAAGGATGCTTAAAGATTATAACGGACAAACACACTGGCTGTCGGTCAGTCCCGGCCGGTTTCCGGGAGAGGGCACACCGATACCCCCGTGGCTGGGTATAGCAATTGGATACAGTGCACACGGATTGCTCGGAGGCAGCTCAAACCCGTCAGAATTTGACGGCCGTGAACTGCCTCATTATGAACGTTACAGGAGGTTCATCATCTCTCCCGATCTGGATCTTTCTGAAATTGAAACCGGCTCGGAGATCATTAACAGGGCGCTGCGGCTGCTGAATTTCCTGAAGGTT